>ERZ1292625.67-Hain-H41-01um-R1-67-length-179390-cov-38_pt1 | contig 179390 bp, 169 predicted proteins | sample MGYA00564400_ERZ1292625 | MGnify/ENA primary metagenome ERZ1292625 (study PRJEB36523, sample SAMEA6512639) | groundwater metagenome | collected 2019-01-08 | study: AquaDiva: Metagenomics assemblies of 32 groundwater samples | reverse complement strand
TTGCCAGGTCGCCTGCCTGCGCCATGCCTGCGCATGCAGGAGGCAGGTCTAATGGCCCCGCCATAGCGGGGTCCCGCTGAGGCGGACAAAAGAAGAGTTGATACGAGCATTAAAAATATAAATATTTGCCAGGTCGTCTAACGGTAGGACCGCGCCCTCTGAAGGCGTGTATCTTGGTTCGAATCCAGGCCTGGCAGCTGACACCTAGACATCAACAATTTTCGTGATGTAGCGAGAAACCCCCCCTGCCAGGCGGGTTTCTGTTGAGGCCATTGTTTGCCGTTTGGGCAAGTTCGAGCCGTTCAAGATGCACCAGGCTTAGAACTCGAATCAAACCGCACACACGTAACACTCCACCTTTACTCTAACGACATCCATTGTTACTTTGTTCCTATGCGCAGCGAGTATAGACACAATCATTATGTTCCGGTCTGGTATCAAAAGCGCTTCCTTGCACCAGATACACACGAGCTCTTCTATCTAGATCTAAAGCCCGACATATTCACCACCCCACAAGGAGGGAGATATTCCAGCAGAGCCCTCAAACATATAGGTCCAGATCATTGCTTCGCTCAACACGATCTCTATACGACCTATCTTGGCACTGACACACCGCGCGATATAGAAAAGATCTTCTTTGGCGCCGTAGATTCTAATGGTCGCGCTGGAGTGGAATACTTCTCTTCCTTCGCTCATCCTTCTATTGGACACGATACCTTTAACCCCATGTTGCTCTATATGAGCACGCAGAAGCTGCGAACGCCGAAGGGACTTGGCCTAATTGGTAGCGCAACAGGGGTACTCAGTCGAGATCTCATTCTCAATGTGATGTTGCAGCTACAAAACCTCTATTGTGCCGCCTGGACAGAGTGCGTGTGGCAGATTGCCGATGCATCACAATCAAGAACGAAGTTCATTATCTCAGATCACCCTATAACTGTTTACAATCGGGAGTGTGGACCACGATCCCAGTGGTGTCGCGGCTTCAACGATCCTGACGTTTGGCTACACGGGACTCACACCATCTTTCCGTTGTCCCTGGAGAAGGTCCTCATACTCACTAATTTATCCTGGGCGAGGAACCCCTATCAGTCTGCTATTGAGACGCGGCCCAATCCTAACCCGTTTCGAGGAGCGATATTTAAGTACACAGAGATACAGACATTGCGACATCTCGCGGAGCAGGAAGTGCGCGAAATCAACTTCATCATCAAGAGCAGAGCATTACGCTATATTGCAGCTGCTGAGGAAGAGTGGTTATATCCCGACAAATACGTCTCCAAGTCTGACTGGAATACTTTCGGGCATGGCTATCTCCTTATGCCGGATCCACGACCCATAAATCTGGGCGGCACAATAATGTGGGGCAACAATGATGGCACGGGCGGTGCAATGGATGAATACGGCCGCCGCCCATGGGAGAAGGACTTTGAAAAGGAGAATAAGAACTCTCTGGAGACTACGACCCTATACCAGTTTAAGGGCGAGTTTGCACGATTGTTTGGACCTCGGCGGCGGGGACGCACATTTGAAGTGATGCGATTAGACCCTGAAGTGGATAGTGATGACTTTCACCAATACCACCTGAGCCTCCAACGAAAGTCCTATAGAGAAAGGAAGGAAGAAGCAAGGGAGAAGAAAGCTGCACATTAGAATAGTGAAGGCTGTTTGAGCTCCTTGGATTCTGATGGCGCCTTCGGCGGCTCTGAGGCTGGAGGCGGTACCTCGAGCTTGGCCAGGCCACGGAAAAGCTCAGCGATCTTCTCCGCCATCACCCTCGCCTCCGCTTCCGATAGCTTCTCACTCCAGTCCTTCTCGTACGCTTTCTTGAACGCTTCAATGTCCTCGGGCGTAAGGGACCGAGGTAGTAATGGATTTGTCATGCACCGACCGTAGTGGACCGATCGGGTTCTGTCACGGGTGGACGAGGTAGACGTGGGGGACGTCCCGGAAGATATTAGGCTGCCTCCTTCCTCGGCCGCCCTCTCTTGCCGATCTTCTTCAGTTTGATACCCTGAGCTATACAGAGCTGTTCGAAGCGTTCGAGCTGTTTCCAGAGAATCGCATTCTCCGGTGAAAAAGTTCTAACGTCCTTCAGTCCTGCCAGCCACGAAAAATTCGCTCGCAGGCTCGCTCATCTCGTGGCTTGCCACGTGATGCCACGTCATTTTACATGGCGAGCCGAGAACGTTAATTTTCGTGAGCCGGGCGGGACGAGACGAGCGAAGCGAGTTTTTCGTCCTTTGCACGGCCATGACGATTATGTTTACAGTTTATGTTTTAGAAAACGAGAACGATAAATCTTGGTATATCGGCCAAACCGATAATTTAAAGCGCCGTATTGAGGAACACAATAGTAAACAAGGCGGACGAACAACAAGTATAAAAGCCGGTAGTTGGGAGCTTGTTTATGCAGAAGCCTATATCGATCGCCGTGATGCAATAGGTCGAGAGAAGTTTTTAAAAGGTGGTTCTGGTCGAAAATATTTAAATAAACAACTGGTTCACTATTTGGATCCAGCCAAGTCGAGATAGGTCCGCCTCGAGACGAAGTTTTTCGAGGTTATTTCGCTCGAGACGTGTTAGAAGATGAATTACTAAAATGGAAGCAATTTTCTACAATATCGTTGGGGGTATTATTGTAGCGGCACTTATCGAGGCTTGGATTAGAATCGGAAATTTTTTAAGTGGTAAAAAATTTAGAAATATTTTTGGGTTTAATTTGCAAGATCCCTTCTATATTTCTTATGGGGTTTTACAGTTGGGAGCGCACAGAATCCTAAATGATAAAGGAGAGCAAGTCGAATATCCCTTTAATAAGCCTGGAAGGAGAGAAGTTTTTGGTAAAATTCCTTATTTAGTATCAGACGCACAGACCAGAGGTGTTAGCTACCTTGCGACATCCTTTGGTAAAAATTCTAATGTAAAACCGTATTTAGTTTCTGATATAGAAATCGCGCAAAAGTTGGATGTTTCTTATTGTTCTGTTGGCGGGCGAAATAACTTAAAAACTAACTCTATTGAGGAGCATGAGGAGAATGAATTTTTCAAGTTCAATATTTCGGCGCCTGGGTCTATAGTTGGTGTAAAAGATAGTAGTCTCAAATTCACCGTCAAAGAAGGATATGACTATGGTTTTATAATCAAAATTCAACCAAAATCACTGCAAAATAGAACTTGGGTAGGAATTGCTGGACTGGGAGTCTGGGGGACAAGTGGTGCCGCATGGTTCCTTGCAAGGAATTGGAAAAGTATTGAAAAAATATACGGCACAAGACCATTCGGATTAATAGTAAAAGTAAGAATTGGAAAAGATGAATCTGCTCAAATGGTTTACAATTCACCATAAGCCCGAAGCGCGTCGTTTATGATAGAATCTGGATAGATAAAAACACCTTGCTGGGTCAGCAGTGAGCGGTTATTATCTTTTTTGACAGAATATCCTGTAGTGTTAAAGTTGACTCCTAGGGCAATGTTTAATATGTAATTATGGAAATCAAGAAAAAAGATATTAAGAAAATAAAACACGCGACCAAGGAAGAGCTAGTCAAGTTACACGAAGAATATAAAGCGGTCTCTAAAAATGTGAGCGGAATGAGTCCGGCTGGGCTTATGTTAATTGCAGTTGCCGGCGTTGTGGTGATGTTCTTATTCCAGAATAAGTTCTTCGTTCTTATAGGACTGATTATGCTGTTATATCCGATTTACATCTTCATTCGCCGCGGGGCTCATCGCGAGGGTTATTTTGATGGATACTATGAAATGATGACAAAGCTTGGCGCTCGGGAAAATGAGAGCACTAATTCCGAGAAGTCCGATCAGGAGTAATCCAACCAAAAGCATCTACTGAAATCCCTGCTGTAAAGTAGGGATTTCTTTTCTGTAGGCTGTGGGCCCACACACTCGAGATCCATCGTTATGGTATAATCGAGATAGCTAAAATACCTTGCTAGGCTTGACCATTCAACGGTTTGAGCTCGACTCGGCCAGCCATCTTGCTTGCCCGTCCGTAGCTTTAGCGGAGGAGGGAGTATAGTTCAAGTGACCGAGGTGCGTAATAAACGAGTATGAAAAATCAATTCATAATAATCTTGGAAGGACCCATGGGAGCTGGTAAGTCCACACTTTCAGCACTCCTAATACCAAAGCTTCCGCGGACGGGACTCCTGGGTATTGATAAAATCAAATGGTTTCTTTCCGATTTTGAAAGAACCGACGCCGACAACGCCATTATCGGCAAGGTGATGCTTGCAATGGCGAAGGCATTCCTTGAGCAAGATTGCAATGTGCTCATTGATCAAGCATTTTGGAAAATCGAATACGTGCAGCCATTTATAGATTTAGCCAATGAGCGCGGAGCAAAGTTACATTTCTATCAGCTCGAAGCTCCAGTGGAAGTATTGCGCGAACGGATTAAGAACCGACCCATAAAGCCGGGCAGACCACCGTATCCCGAGGGAAGGGTAGAGAACAACCTGAAGCTATGGGGCGGCAATAGGTATGAGCTCGGCCAGACATTCGATACATCGAAGGTGTCGCTTGAAAGCATCGCAGATATCATCTTGCAAGACGTTAGCGGTGCGGTTCAGCCCGAATAATCCCGTCCGAGGTGCGACGATTTGATAGAATGAAATGCATCCCAGTTAGGGATTGTTGAACGGAATGGGAGAAAAAGGGTCAGGTACCTTTTCTTCCGTCTAGGCGGTCTCTGGAAAAGACTGTCAAAAACCCCTTAGAATACCCCCATAACGTAGTCACTAGTGCGTTATCAAATCGTAGAATAGCTAAATAATAAAATGCATCATTTTATTGAATCACAACAATTGAGCCGAGAGCTTATTAGTAAAATTTTTGCCATCGCGGACAAATTAGACGGAAAAATTGATAATTCACTGAAAGGCAAAATAATGGCTTCATTGTTTTATGAACCGAGCACCAGGACTCGGTTTTCTTTTGAGTCGGCTATGTTGAGATTGGAAGGAAGCGTAATCACAACTGAAAACGCAAAAGAATTTTCTAACATCGCATTTCAAAGCGTAGCACTGGCGAGTATTGTTTTTACTCGCCGCACGAAGCATGTTCGCAACTTTCTCCACTCCCTTGTGGGTGCCTTTATTGATGCGACACGAGTACGAGTCGTTAATAAAAGTCGGCTCGAATATCTTATTCAAAACGGCAAAAGTGGCGTGATGAAGCACTCGATCTCGAACGACCGCTTTATGTATACGTCTGATCTTAGGATCGTGAATCCAGAATCCTTTGTATGGCCCATGCCGGTAGGTTTCATTCTTCAAATCGCGATACAGATCAAAAATATTCTCTTCAATATTCAACTCAAATCGGGCAACATCCAGCTTATTCCTTTTATCGGACTTAAATATTTCCCAAGCTCTGAAGATGGATTGAGGAGAAATTATCGACCAGTATAAATCCTTATAAATTTTCATATATGAATGATTTAGACATACCGATTTTCAAGAAGAGTTACGATCTCTATAAAGATTTCTATAATCTTCGTCTATCCGTTCCCAAACAAGATCGTTACACCCTCTGGCAAAAGTGCGAGAGCTTGCTCATCGAAGTTCTAGAAGGAATTTTGTTTGCAAGCCAGCAGACAAAATTAGAGAAGCTACCGACTCTTGAAAAGACAAGCGTGAGACTTAACTTCCTTCGCATCTGCATTCGGCTGATGAAGGATGTAAAAGCTATCGACGGCAAAAAGTATATCATTATCGAAGCCAATCTCGACGAGATAGGAAGGATGCTTGGTGGTTGGATAAAGTCAACGAAGGATCGTTAACAGAAACTTCCGCTTTTGAGGCGGAAGTTTCTTTGGATAGAGCTTGACTGCCTGGCAGCCGACAACCCGATGTTGTCGTTGCGGTTGTCATCCCAGTAGTTCTTGACGTTGAGCCCATCGGAATCGAAGTTGCCGACGTTGACACGGTTGCCGTCCGAGTCGAGATATTGCCCGCTTCCATCTGTGTCACCGGGACTTGAGGGGTACTGCTCTTACGAGCCTATGTCCTCTCATCCCTGAATCTTATTTGGAAGCAGCCTCTTTCAAAGCATCTCCTCTAGAAGCGAGCAAGAAGTTCTCTCTATCCTTAATCGCACTCTGCCGTGATCCGTAAACCACTGGCACTCCGGCGATATCTCAAGGTGAGATATCTCGCGAGCTTGAACCGTAATCCAAGCTACATTAGCAAGATATTGCTAGTATAACGCATGGGTTGACATATGGCCAATACATTGACAAGCAGTCATTTGTTTGATATATTATACGAGTAGTTCTTTGATATAGAATCACTGTTGAGACGAGCTTTTTGAGCCTTAAATAAGGGCCTAAAAAGCTCGTCTCAACCTGAGACAAGTCGTTGCCGAGCGTTCTCGGTAAATCAGCAAATGGAGATGATGTCGATGAGAAGATCATTGAACACGTCCACACTGGTAACCGCAGACAGTCCGAAAGGACAGAGAGCTACCGAAACGTTCCGGGCCCAGTACAACAAGGCCGGACTCGACGACGACAGCGCACAGATCCTGAACGAGCATCCCGACTTCGCCGTGTACCTCGCCGAAGGCATTCGTCGCTTCTCGGCGAAAGCGCCCGACTACGGTTTGGCGCAATCCATCCTCGGCGCGAATTTCATCACGCCGGAGGAAGTCGCCAAGGCTCGCTCGGGAATCGTTTACACCGACAACCAGATCGTGGCACTTGCCGGAAGTCTGCCGACGAAAGACGTGCTCAAGTGGTGCAAGGACAACGGCTACGCCGTCATGCCCGCACCGCCCACCGCGATGTCCACCCTCGACGTTCGGGAGATCCAGTCCGCCCACTTCTACTCGAAGACGGGTGGGTGGTACGCCGATCAGAAGTTCGCTCGCGAAGACAAGACGTCCTTCGGCTGGCTCCTGATCAAGAAGACGCCTGTCCAGAACTCGACCAGCAAAACCTGGAACGAGCAGGGCAAGCTTCTCTCTGCCCTCGAGAAGGTGCCGAACGCCGCCGAGATGAGCTGGTTCATCACGACCTACTTCGAGGTTCGTGGTGTCCGACTCTTCGAAGGCATCTACGTTCGGACGTCGTCTCTCGACTCGGGCGGCGACCGTGTCAGCGTCGGCTACTTCGGTTCCGATGGGCTCAGCGTCGAGTACTACTGGGGTGGCCGCCGCAGCGACGACATCGGGTTGTCGGCTGCCAGGAAGTGATTCTCGATCCCTTGAGGGCTTGTCCCTCTTGAACACTTGAGCCTTCGGCGCGATTTTTTTCGTAGCGCCGGAGGCTCATTCTTTTTTAAATAAAGAGTATAATTATCTTACTCTCGCAAACACACCTTCTTTCAGATTTGGAAGATTAAGCATGAAGTATGAAACAACTTACTCTCTTTTTGAAATGTCTATTCTGTTGGTGGAACCCCAGAGGACAGGAAGATATGTCTGCTGCCCAGATAATTCTGACCCAAGCAGCTTCAGATATGGCTGATGGCCGGAAGATAGGGTCACAAACGGTTACGACACGTTGGTGTATAGGAAAAATAAACGTTGAGACAGGTTTAGCTTTCGAGACGCGTCGATTTGATAGAATGAAATACATCCCAGTGATATGAAGACCTATAAAGCAATTTCTTTGAAGCAACCATGGGCAAATCTTGTGGTTCAGGGGAAGAAAACTATTGAGACTAGAAAATGGAATACGCACTACCGCGGCGATCTGGTGATTTGTTCATCAAAAAGTCCAAAACTTCATCCCGCAGGGTGTGCGCTCGGTATTGTTGAGCTATATCACGTAGAACCAATGAATAAAAAACATGAGAAGAAAGCCTGTGTCAAAGTTTATGCACGAGCACACAGCTGGTTTATCAGAAATGTAAGGATTTTTAAGGAGCCAGTACCGGTAAAAGGGCAGTTGAATTTGTTTAATATCCGTTTACCAGATATCATTGAATTTAAATAATACACCAACAGCTCTTGTGGTGGACTCGCGCGCTCAAAAGCGCGCGCAGACAGTGATCACTAGGGGGAGCGTATTTAAAGAAGCTCCCCGCATTTTGCTTTTTAGGCCAGCTACTGGTACACTGAAAATATGAAATTTGTCCTAACAGTCACTTTATTGATTGGGTTTATTGGAATTACCGGTTTCGGATTCATAGAAATGGATCATGGCGGTAATCACGGTATGATTAATAACGGCTGTATTGCGGCAACGGTCAAAGGCGTGGGCTGTCCAAATGGAACTGGCGCTCTTGATTTCTTGTCATTTCATCTAGATGCTTTTCGGAGTTTTTCCAGTGCGGTATTCGGTCATAACATCGTAAGTTTATTATTATTTCTCACCGCGCTGGCGCTACTCGCATTCTTTGACACCGCGGGTAGTAGTAGTTTTAGAATACTTGAACTTAGCGCACTCTCTCGATCTAGGCGATTTTTAGAGTTTTTCTCTCCGCCTCAAATTGCGCAAAATCTTACCCGCTGGTTGGCTTTGCACGAAAATAGTCCCGCTGTCTCCTAAGACGCCGATGTAAAACCGTTGTCGAACGGGTTTTGGATCGTGCGTCCTTCTGTCCCTATCACGCGGGGATTTTTTGTCTTTGTAATTTCTACTAACAACATGAATAAAAAAATTATTGGCATCGGCATCGCGGTTCTTGTCCTCGGCGGACTTGTTTGGATTGCGCGGCCTGACTCTCAAAGTAGCACCGCGTCATCCGCCAAGAGCAGTGGAACATTGGTGGTAGAAGAAGCGAATAACTATGACTTTGGCACAATCTCAATGGTAGCCGGAGAAGTAAAACATCAATTCAAAATCAAAAATACAAGTAATGAAGCGGTTACCATTAATAAGATGTATACTTCTTGCATGTGTACAACGGCAATTCTCATGATGGGAGGCGAACAATTCGGCCCCTTTGGCATGCCAGGACACGTGGCTGTTCCGAAGATAGATCAAACAGTTAGTCCTAATGAAGAAGCAATTGTTGAAATTATCTTTGATCCGGCGGCGCACGGCCCTGCCGGCGTTGGTCGAATCCAAAGGACAATCACCATTGAAAATAACGCGGGGCAGCCTATTGAGCTTCAATTTGCCGCCATCGTGACTCCTTAAAATGAATAAAAAACTTGCAATTCTGATCGCGGCCGCTGTCCTGCTCTTTGGGGCCGTGATCTTCTTCAAAACCGGCAATATCGGCACGACTGCTCTCTGGAACTTAAGCGGCGAAGGGAAATGGCTTCTGCCTCTGGTGGCGATCGCCGCTTTGATCGACAGCATCAATCCTTGCGCGTTCGGGATTTTACTCCTAACGATCGCATTCTTGCTTTCTATCGGAAAGATGCGTTCCGGCATCCTGAAAATTGGCGGCGTCTATATCTTAGGACTCTTTACGGTCTATATTTTAATAGGCCTTGGGATTCTACAAGCGCTCCATATCTTCAATACGCCACACTTCATGGCAAAGGCGGGAGCGGCATTATTGATTATTCTTGGCGGCATCAATCTCATCAACGAGTTTTTTCCTTCATTCCCGATCAAACTCCGCATTCCGCAGGCGGCTCATCACAAAATAGCAGAGCTGATGAACAAAGCATCACTTCCGGCGGTGTTTCTATTGGGCGCACTGGTAGGTTTGTGCGAGTTCCCATGCACCGGCGGGCCGTATCTCATGGTATTGGGGCTTCTGCACGATCAGGGGACCTATCTCAATGGTGTCGGCTATCTTCTGCTCTACAACCTGATTTTCATTCTGCCACTGATAGTCATTCTGCTTATCGCCAGCGACAACGCGCTTCTTGAAAAAGTGAAGTCGTGGAAAAAGGCCGAAACTAAACACATGAGAGTATGGGGCGGCATCGCCATGATCATTCTGGGCATCCTCATATTTGCTCTCTAGAACTACTATGATTACCAAACAACAATTCGAAGCATTACTTGAAAAGGTCGAAAAAATGAAACAATCCGGAAGCATCGATCTCTCCATCGAAGAAGACCTTAGTCTCGCTATCATGAATCTCGTGAGTCTTGAGGAGCATTTTTTCTTCACGGGAGTAAAAACTAAGAAACCGGAATACTTTGACCTCTTGAGCGAAGTGCGCAACACGAGAAAGGAACTGCTGGCCAAAATGATGGACAAAAACGAGGGCGAGACGTGGTGCATCTCGAAGCATTTACTGGCAACTACCATGCGGCTCATTGAGGTGGGCACGAAGCTCCATTCCGACGGCAAGCAGGCAGAAGCAAAAGAGATGTTCGATAAAGCGTATAAAATGTATTCCGTTTTCTGGGCATTGCGCCTCAAACTCATTGATTCTTCCGGATTCAGAAAAATCGCGGCGAGCGACTTGCCTCTCGGTAAGGCAGGAAAGCCATGGTCGTTCGAGGATATCGTGGATAAGCTCGTCGATTGCTGTGATGAAAAGTAAATATCTTATCATTATCGGCATTAGCGTCGCGGCGATTATAGCCAGTATTCTGTTGTATCCTCAACAACAAGCGAACGGCGAACTCGACGCATTCGCGCAGTGCCTCGCGGAAAAAGGAATAACCATGTACGGCGCGGATTGGTGCCCGCATTGTCAGAATGAAAAGAAAGCGTTTGGCGATTCGTTCCGACTGGTGCCGTATGTTGAATGTCCGGATGATCCGCAAAAGTGCTTGGCCGCCGGCATAAACGGCTATCCGACTTGGGTATTTCCTGCCTCGTCGGCTCGCCTCGATCCGGCCAGCCTCGCGTCCAGGCGGGCGGAGCGGGCAGGCGGGCTTGACGGCAAAAAGCTTGAGGGCGAACAAGGGCTTGAAAAATTGTCGCAAGAAAGCGGATGTATTTTACCGGACAATAAAAAATAAACTTAAAAACTATGGAAAACGAAACACAAAATCAAGCGACTGAATCTTCCTCGACGGTTGAATCTGTCGTTGAGCCTGTTAGGAAAAACTACCTCCTGCCGGCAAGCATCCTGATTTCCGCGGCAATGCTTACCGTGGCATGGGTATACACCACAGAATTAAGGGTCGCGGATGATCCCCAAAAGGCAAATATCGCATCGGACTCTGAAAAAGCGGCATTGGAAGCAAAAGTATTACCATCCGAAGGCGTTATCTTGCCCGTTCGTTGGGGCGATCTTGGCGCGAAAATGGTGAGTACCGGCGTTATTGATCGGCAGAAACTCGAAGCGCTATACGCCGGCCGAGGCGGTTTAAGCAAAAGCGACCGGCAACTTATCGAAGATGCAAACAACGGGAACTTAAAAATCAACGCGGAAAATTCCGGAATGATTCTGAACTTATTGTGGGCATTAGGGCTCGGCACCAAAAATGATATCTTGGAAAAAGGACCGATGATGACATATAGCGGCGCAGACCGGCCCGCCGAAGCCTTGGCGAAAGCGGGTAATTTCGCTTCGACAGGCGGATGGACTTTGGCGAATGGGGAGGCAATGAGCCATTATAGTCAGCATCACTTCGTTGTCTTAACGCCGGAACAGCAGGAAATAGTTGAGCGGGTAAGCAAAAATATCTATCGTCCCTGTTGCAACAATCCGACCCATTTCCCGGATTGCAATCATGGAATGGCAATGCTAGGATTTTTGGAGCTCATGGCGTCTCAAGGCGTAAGCGAGAAAGAGATGTATAAAGCGGCACTTCAGGTCAATGCATATTGGTTTCCGGAGACTTATCTCACTATTGCTCAATACCTGGCATCGAAAGGCATTGAATGGGCAAAGGCTGATCCTCAAGAATTACTGGGAGTAAATTACTCAAGCGGGTCTGGATATCAGCAAATTCGCAGTCAAGTAACCGTACCTGTCCCAAAAAGCAGTGGCGGCTGCGGAGTATAACCAAAAGAAAAGATATTTGTCTTGTTCGGCTAAAATAAGCAATTAGCATGAAAAAAGAAAAAGAAATTATTGAGTCATTGTTTAAAGGTACTGGTGTCACCATAAACGGAAGCAACGCATATGACCCGCAGATACATAATGAGGATTTTTACGGTCGAGTATTGCGAGAAGGATCGCTGGGACTCGGTGAGTCTTACACGGACGGCTGGTGGGACTGTGAAAGCCTAGATCAGTTTTTCCACAAGGTTCTTGAGGCTGATCTCGACAACCGAATTAAAAAAAATTGGAATATAGTCTTCGAACTCGTTTGGAGCTCTGTTTTGAATATGGGCCGAAAATCCAAAGCCTTTGAGGTGGGAGAAAAACACTATGACATCGGTAATGATTTGTATTACGCCATGCTTGATAGGCGCTTAACCTATACCTGCGGATATTGGAACCATTCGACGAATTCAACAGGCTCACCGCAGGCAGGTTCAGGGCATGAGATGACGCTTGACGAGGCACAGGAAGCAAAGCTAGATCTGGTTTGTAAAAAAATTGGGCTTAAGCGCGGACAAAAAATACTTGATATCGGTTCCGGTTGGGGGAGTTTTATGGGTTATGCCGCCGAAAGATATGGAGCAAACGCTACGGGAATAACCGTCTCAAAAGAACAAAAAGCGCTTGCGGATACACTCTACGGAAATCTTCCCGTGGAGACGCGACTCGAAGATTATCGTGATATAAAAGGAAAATTTGATAATATCGTGTCTCTGGGGATGTTTGAACATGTGGGGTACAAAAACTATCGCACCTTTATGAAGATTGCTCACGGTGTTCTTGAAGACAACGGATTGTTCTTACTGCATACGATCGGCGGCCATCAATCGGTAAAGGGGACGGATCCGTGGATTGAAAAGTACATCTTCCCTAACTCCATGCTTCCTTCAATACAACAAATCAGTAAATCAATAGAGGGATTATTCGTGATGGAGGATTGGCACAATTTTGGAGCTGACTACGACAAAACCCTGATGGCTTGGCACAAAAATTTCGAAAATAATTGGGATACGCTAAAATTAAATTATAACGAAAGATTTCACAGAATGTGGAGGTATTATCTGCTGTCTTGCGCCGGATCATTTCGGGCCAGAAAAAATCAATTATGGCAGATCGTATTATCCAAAAAAGGAGTCCCGGGCGGATATAAATCAATTAGATAAATAACTATGCAAATAATATGAACCCCGTTAGAAATCATCTTAAATTAGCTAACAAGATTCTAATTATAAAACAACTATGACAGAACAAATTTCTAATGGGGTGAACCAGCATAATCACAACTCAAATCACCAAGGCGATAAAAAAACAATCTATACCTGCCCGATGCATCCGGAGATACAACAAGAGAAACCGGGCATGTGTCCGGAGTGCGGAATGAGTCTAGTGCTAGCAAAAAAGAAAAATGAGGTCACGGATCATACTGGCGATCACGGGGCAGATAAGCATGTCGGCCATAGCACGGCAATGTTTTTCCGAAAGTTCTGGGTGAGTCTTATTCTCACGATCCCGGTCGTCCTTTATGCCGATGTCGTCGAGAAAATTTTTAAATGGTCTTCGCCTGATTTTATAGGATCGGAATATCTGCCGCTGGTGCTTGGTTCAATTGTGTTTTTCTACGGCGGCTGGGTCTTTCTTGTTGGAGCGGGCAGGGAAATTAAGGCGCACTTGCCCGGCATGATGACGCTCATAGGCATTGCCGTTTCAGCTGCATATCTCTGGAGTGTATATGCGGTATTTTCCGGTGCGGAAGCCTTATTCTGGGAACTTACCACGCTGATTACCATTATGCTTCTCGGTCACTGGCTTGAGATGCGGGCGGTAAGTGGAGCACAGGGTGCGTTGAAAGAGCTCTCAAAACTCCTTCCGGATACCGCGGAGGTGATTCGTGACGGCGAGACAGAAAAGATTCCGCTCTCTGAACTTCGGGAAAATGATATGGTGCTTGTAAGACCCGGAGCCAAAATTCCTGCCGACGGCAAAATCATAGATGGAGAATCTGATGTAAACGAGTCAATGGTTACTGGAGAGTCAAAGCCAGTTTCTAAAAAAGACGGCGACTCTGTTATTGCCGGTACTATAAACGGCGATGGGGTGCTTAAAATCATGGTCGCAAACATCGGAGAGAAAACATTTCTTGCCGGCGTGATGCGTCTGGTAGCTGAAGCGCAGGCTTCCAAATCACGACTTCAAATGCTCTCTGACAGGGCGGCTCTCTATTTGACCATCATTGCCGTTGCGGGAGGCCTTATTACATTGGTTGCCTGGCTTATGGCCGGTGCCGAGGTTGGTTTTGCGGTGGCACGGCTTGTGGCTGTTCTTGTAATTGCCTGTCCGCACGCGCTGGGGCTTGCCGTGCCGCTCGTAGCTTCAATTTCCACAACTAAAGCGGCACAAAACGGCTTTCTCGTAAAACAGAGGCTTGCGTTGGAAGCCGCCCGAACGATTGATACGGTGCTTTTTGATAAAACAGGAACATTAACCAAAGGTGAATTCGGAGTTGTGGAAATATGGGGAGTAGACAGCCATACTCAAGACGAAGTTTTACAGTTGGCCGCTTCCCTGGACGCACTTTCTCAACATCCAATTTCAAAAGCCGTTGTTGCTAAAGCCAAAGAACGGGGGCTTTCGCTTGAGGAACCTAAGAAATTTGAAGCGCTAAAGGGCAAGGGGATAAAAGCTTTTATTGAAGAAAAGGAGGTTATGGTGGGCGGGCCGGCGCTTCTTGAAAGCATAGGAATCAATATCCCGAATAAACTTTCTAAGCAGGTTCAAGATGCCGGTAAGAAAGGGCAAACAATTATTTTTACGGTTAAGGATGGCACACTCCTCGGCGCAATTGCCCTTGCCGACATTATTCGCGAGGAATCACGGGAAGCCATCAAAGCTCTCAAAGAAATAGGAGTTCGGGCTTCTATGATAACAGGTGACTCTGAAGATGTGGCAAAATGGGTTAGCCAAGAGTTGGGAATTGATGAATATTTTGCCCGAGTGTTACCTCATCAGAAATCCGAAAAAGTAAAAGAGCTTCAAAAGCGCGATCTCAAAGTCGCAATGGTCGGCGACGGCGTGAATGACGCTCCGGCTCTGATGCAAGCGGACATCGGTATTGCTATTGGTGCGGGAACGAATGTCGCTATAGAATCGGCAGGGATTATTCTCGTTAGGAATGATCCGCGAGATATCGTGAAGATAATTAAGTTGTCCCGGATGACGTATTCAAAGATGATTCAGAACCTTTTCTGGGCGACAGGATACAACGTGATCGCCTTGCCGCTGGCAGCTGGTGCGCTTGCTTTCAAGGGCATCCTGCTTGAACCGGCTGTTGCGGCAGTGTTTATGAGTGCATCCACAGTCATCGTGGCATTCAACGCAATGCTATTGCGCCGACAAAAAATTTAATTCAGTAGTATTATGAGTGTCTGGAAAGTGATAAAATGAAAAAGGTCGAGAATATTAGTGATATTTTAAATTAAGAATTAAGAAGGAATACTCACAAATATGAAAGGAATCAACCCGAAGGATTTTAATAAGAAAATGAAGCCGACTGATGATTTTTTTGAATTTGTCAGCGGCGGATGGATAAAAAGAAACCCCGTTCCCCCCAGTGAAAATCGGTGGGGCAGTTTCTACGAACTTGGCGATAAGAACATAAAGAATCTTCATGCCTTGATCCGGAGGATGGTAAAAACTAGACATCGGCCGGGGAGTAATATTCAAAAAGTCAGTGATTTTTTTGCGGCCGCGATGAATACCGCAAGCATTAACCGGGAAGGCATCACCGGCCTTTCTCATGAACTTGAAAAAATCGAAGGAATAAAAACTATCGAAGATTTGGTAAAAACGGTGGCGCATCTCCACCGGATTGGTTCAGCGCCTTTGTGGTATCCAAGCGTGGAGCCCGATGACAAGAAAAGTACTCGGACGATTTTTCGCCTGTATCAGGCGGGATTGGGATTGCCGGACCGGGATTACTATATTCGTACCGATGCCAAATCAGCGGAGATTCGCATCCACTACTTAATTCATATTGAAAAGATATTCATCCTTAACGGCTCAAAAGTCCAAGAGGCGAAAGCGGCGGCGCGCAAAGTACTGGAAATTGAAACGCGCTTGGCGCGTGCTTCAATGACGGCGGTCCAGCGGCGGGATGTTCATAAAACTTACAACAAATTCACGCTTAACGACTTAAAAAAGAAGACCCCGCACATTACTTGGGATGTTTATCTAGCGGGAATCGGTATCGGGAATTTTCACGAACTTATTGTCTCTCAACCGAATTTTATCAAAGAAGTTGATCTCATGCTTCGGAGTCTGGATATAAAGGACTGGAAAATATATCTTACGTGGCATGTGGTGAGTAGTTTTTCCTCTCACCTGGGAAGCAGGTTTGAAAAAGAAACATTCAATTTTTACGGCAGGGTACTCAATGGCATGAAGAAAATTAAACCCCGCTGGAAGCGGGCGGTTAGCATGGTAGACGGAGCGTTAGGCGAGCCGCTTGGCCGACTCTATGTGGAGCAATATTTTTCGAAGCGCGCTAAGAAAAAAATGAATGAGCTGGTGAATAATGTCACGGCGGCATATCGAGAACGAATCAAGAATCTCGAATGGATGTCAATTTTAACAAAAAAGAAAGCCTTAATAAAACTCAATGCTATCGTTCGTAAAATTGGCTATCCGGACAAGTGGCGCAACTACGCGAAACTTGCGATTACTCGGCAATCTCACCTCCAGAACGTAATTAATGCGGAAATCTTTGAATTTAAACGCACGATGGCAAAGCTTGGGAAAGCCGTTGATCGAACAGAGTGGTTCATGTCTCCCCCCACGGTAAATGCTTATTACAGCGTTAATATCAATGAGATTGTTTTTCCTGCGGGTATTTTGCAGCCACCCTATTTTTCAGAACATTTTGATGACGCTTTAAATTACGGAGCAATCGGCGCTGTTATCGGTCATGAGCTTACGCATGGCTTCGATGACCAAGGGAGTCATTTCGATGAAAAGGGGAGTATGAGGAATTGGTGGACAAAGCAAGATCGTAAGAAATTCGAGAAAAAATCAGACGTGATTATAAAGCAATTCAACGCATATACTGCTGTCGATAATCTTCATGTGAATGGCAAGCTGACGCTCGGCGAGAACATCGCTGACCTAGGCGGTCTTGCCATAGCCTACGATGCTCTCAAAATGGCCTTAAAGAATAAGAAGATAAAACTGATCGACGGCTTTACGCCCGAACAGAGGTTCTTCATCGGCTTTGCCATTGGCGAGCGAGGCGTATATCGACTGGAGGCATTACGCCAGCGAGTATTAGCTGATCCGCATTCACCGCCAAAATTTCGGGTAAATGGCTCTGTGTCTAACCTCATGGAGTTCTATGAAGCATTTGGTGTTAAAAAAGGCGATGCTTTGTATCGATCAGAAGGCAAGCGAGCTAAAATCTGGTAATGATTAAATACTCTTTATTTTTACGAAAGCAGACTTCGGGACATTAGGAGTACCTTTAGGCTAGTTAGAGCATGTTCATTAAAAAAGTGACTGTTCATAAGTGTATTTTACTCATTTTGTGTACATGTTAAAATGATTAAGTAATAAACATTACTGTGGTTCAATATCGCCAGCGATACAAAAAAGGGATTGCCCTCGATATGCGTCGAAGGGGATTTTCGTATTCTGAAATTCAAAATCGTTTGGGAGTTCCGAAATCAACACTCACTTCTTGGTTGGGGAAAATAAAATTGGACGATGAGTTAGTAAAAAAATTATATAATCGTAAAATTGAAGCTCTTCGAAAAGGTTCCGCTCGACGAATTTCCCGACTCAAGGAGAATATCGCAACTATACAAAACATTTCTAGTCAAGAAGTTAGTAAGATCTCACAACGTGAATTATGGTTTATGGGGGTTGTGCTCTATTGGCGGGAACGTCTCGAGGATGATCTCCGCCGTGGCGTGAGATTCTCTAGCGCCGATCCATATTTACTAAAATTCTTTTTAAAATGGTTGCAGGAAATCGGAAAAATTCCAGATGAAGAAATTACATTCAATATTTTTGTGGGAGCGGACAGGCGCGCGGTGACTGATGACATCATAGAGCACTGGTCACGCGCTATTGGATTTCCAAAACATAAGTTCGTTCATATTTATTTTCAAAAAGCGTATCGCCGGAAAAAAGGGAAGAGAAGTGGAAAAATGCGAAAAAGTAATTCACGAACACTCGATGGTTTTATCCAAATTCGGGTCAAGGCAAGTTCACTACTTGCTCGCCAGATTTCCGGCTGGATCAAAGGGATCCAATTGCAATACTGGGAAAGTGCCGGCTAGAAAAGTAAAAAGTAAAAAGCGAAAAATCAAAAATGGACAAAAACAGAGATGAAAAATTAAAAAGCAAGAAAGATTATAAAGTTATATAAAGCCTTATGATGAAATAGTAATGTTTATATAAGATGATTATTCTTTTAAAAGTCTCTATGGTTCTGATGATTCATCGGATTTAGCGTCAAAATTTGCCTCAAATTAATTTATCGGGCCAACCGTCAATCTAGTTGATTGGACATAAGCTCATGATATACTTACCAACATGCGCTCCGAACTATCATTTAATTTTTCTTCTAATTATGGGGTTAAAGTCTTCTCCGTAAGCGAATTTTTAGATTATGTAAATGAAATCTTAAATCGAGGAAATGTCTCGATTCAAGGAGAAATTTCCGGATGGAAGATTCATCCCTCCGGTATATATTTTTCATTGAAGGATAAAAAAATTTCGGACTCGTCTGGTCAGGATAGTATTTTAGATTGTTATATGAGCCCTTATGTCTATAAAGGCCTAGGTCTTAATTTAGAAGAAGGCATGGAAATAAAAGTTGGCGGCATTCCGAGTATTTATAAACCGAAGGGTCGATTTAGTTTTCGCGTTGAGATGGCGGAAGTTGTCGGTGAAGGATCGCTTAAGAAAGCCTACGAGATATTAAAGAAAAAACTTGAGTCGGAAGGACTGTTCGCGAGAAAGCGCGCGTTGCCCGAGTTCATTCATCGCATCGGCGTAATTACTTCTCGCACCGGTGCAGTCATCGATGATTTTCGGAAAAATTTGGAACAACGCGGCCACCGGGTCTACCTCTATGATGTTCGCGTTGAGGGCGCGAAGGCGGTGGGTAATATTCTTTCAGCGGTAAAATGGTTCAATCGCAATATGCCTGATTTGGATGTATTGATTATTATTCGCGGCGGCGGTTCTCTTGAAGATCTCCAAGCATTTAATAATGAGCTGGTTGTTCGAGAAGTTTTTGCTTCCAAGATTCCCACTATCTGCGGTATCGGTCACGACCGTGATGTGCCCATTGTATGTCTGGTGGGCGACGCGACAACTTCCACACCTACTGCCGCGGCGATGCTTATTAACGCGACTTGGGAGCGCCTCAAAAATAATGTTCCCAATTATCAGCGTGATCTTTTTGATAATTTTGAATCAGTGGTCGATGAAATGAAGAGGTGTATGGACGTAGGTATGATTGCCCATGCCTACGAGCGATTATTGAGCGAACAATTTCAGAGAATTGAGAGTCATCAGATGTATTTGGAAAGCGTGAGTCCGGAACGAAATTTAAAACTTGGCTACAGCATTCTTACCGATACTGCCGGGAAAGTAATTAAGCGGACCAAAAGTATGAAGGTGGGAGGGCGGGTACGCGCAAAGCTATCCGACGGCGCATTTACCGCTACCGTTGATAACATCGAATAATATGGCTAAAGAAAAAGAGCAACAAACAATTCACAATCTTATGGGAAAGTTGGAAAAAACCGTCGATTGGTTTCAATCGCGGGAAGATGTAGATGTGGAAGAAGGCTTAAAGCGAGTAAAAGAAGGCGCCGAGCTAATTAAAACTTTGAAAGCGAAACTCAAGAAAGTTGAAAATGAGTTCGAAGAGATAAAGAAAGATTTGGATGTCGAGGGCGAATGAAGTATACTATAAGTAATGAAACATAAGGAGGTAATAAAACATAAGGTAGTGAAGCGTATGGCAAAACAGGAAAATATCTTTTTTCTGATTGCGATATTTGTATTATTGTTGGCGGGCGACATGCTCTGGTGGGAAAGCAGGCAGATTGGCGACGACATCGAGAATTCGGCGGCCTTAGTAAAAGGTATGACCGTGCGAGGATTCCAGGATGTGGACTCTTTTGAAGAAGAGATTAAGGCGGCCGAGCAGGAAGGAGAGCTTGAGCTAAAAATATTAGAGGCGACAGTGACGGAATAGACTAAAGCGCAAAAAGCCCCGGGCGGGGGCTTTTTTGGTTGGAGAGGAATGGCTATTGACAAATTACATGATCTGATGTAAAATCTGCGGCATGAATTTTCTGGCCAATAAGCTTGAATTTATTTCTTCCAAACAAGTTTCGGCTCTTGATCGTCTGTCTGTTCGAATCATGTTAGGCGCCGCCGGAGTGGTTATTTTCCTAGAATTCCTTATTCTCTGGCAGTTTATACGGCCAGTCAGCCTAGTGCTTGGGGAACCTACCCAGGCACCTCGGCCCGAGGAGCAACGGGTGGGAATATTAAAGAGATTTTAAGCTTGGACATGGTATAATCGTACTCGTGATGCACTAAGAGCCTAAATAAGGGCCTGGAGGAAGGAAAGTGAATCTTATTGAGGCGTTCAAAAAGCATCCAGTCAAAATAACGCTGGTACTCCTGTTATTACCTGGTGGTTTATTGGTCTTAATCGTCGTGGCGATCATCTCGGCGCAGAATCCCAGTCCTTAAGGCAGGCCATCACCTGGCGAGTCTCCGCCACAGGCAGTGGTCAGCGTCTTAGGTGGCCCACTCCGGCTTCAGTAACCCTGGAGCCGTTCGTTTTTTTACTTTCGGTGGTATACTTCCCATAATGTCAGGGTATAAGAATACATTTTTCAGCGTACTGCCATTATTGCTGGTTGCCCTCATGGTGGTAGCGGGGTTTCTTTGGTATACCGGTAGGATTGCCCTGAATTTTGAATCACTGACAACTTATGCCAATCCGATGCTGGGTGTGTCGTTTCGATATCCTACGGCATGGCAACCGGATGCGCGCTATGGTGTAATCGGCAATATTGCGGGGCGCTACGAGGGCAATAATGGATTCTTCGGCGTCGATGCGATTTCTGCGAATGACAATATTGATGCCGTTACGGAAAATCTTGCCAATCACAAGCTGAAGCCTTACGGTATCCATCCTCAAATTCTGACATTGACCGTCGGTAAACAGGAGGCGCGTGTTATTATTCCATCGAAAGATCAGACTAGCGTCAAAAAAGAAGTTGTGTTGATTGTGCGATACCCCAAGCCGGTCAGGATAAAATCCAACTCATATAATTTTTTCCTTGTAGTGGGTGATCCGTCACATATTAAGATGTTTGCCGAGACGCTAAGTTTTAATACCAATGAAATATGATTACCTATAATGATTTCCAAAAAATAGAATTGCGAGTGGCTAAAATCTTGACGGCGGAGCGAGTGGAGGGTTCGAAGAAACTTTTGAAACTTCAAGTTGATGCAGGAGATAAAGATGCGGCAGACCAGTTTATTAGTAGGCAGGTTATTGCGGGCATTGGCACGCACTATGAACCCGAAGATATAGTAGGTCTTGAGATTGTTATCGTGGCAAATCTGGAACCGCGAATGTTAATGGGCTTGGAAAGCCAAGGTATGCTCCTGGCCGCTGAAGGGCCGGTGCTTCTAACGCCGGACAAAGAAGTATTACCCGGTAGCGGGATACGCTAGCGAAGCTTAATTTTTAGAACAAAAGCGCCTGCTTCTCCAGAAAGAAGGGGCTATAACCTAACCCAAATATGCGTCCCTGGGATTATCCGGTTTTTCAGCCGAAGAACTTCTTAGCGGGAGTTGTGCTTGGCGTTGTTATCATGGGAATGGGGTATATCATGTGGAACCAATCGAATAAGATTGATTACGTTGCGGCAACGCCGATGCCGACCCCAACTCCAAGTCCTGAATCAAATCAGATTTCCATGATACTTGTCGGCGATATTATGCTCTCGCGGCAAGTGGGAGAGAAGATCGCGGCATCGGGCGATTGGCGATACCCATTTTTACGCATTAAAGATTTTTTGGAGTCAGCCGATCTAGCCGTGGCAAATCTTGAGAACCCGGTTTCAAACCGCGGCATTCGTGTCGGGAGCGTTTATTCATTTCGAGCCGATCCGCGCACGCTGGCCGGATTAAAGTATGCGGGCATTGATATTGTTTCACTCGCCAATAATCACATTTGGGATTATGGCCGGGAGGCATTTTTGGATACGATGATGCATCTCACTGACCGCGGCATTTTCTACATAGGAGCAGGGCGCGATGCGACGGAAGCGCATGCGGGGGTTACCATGACGGTCAAAGGCACTTCAATCACGTTCTTAGGATATACGGATCTTCTTTCGCGACAGCTTAATGCTACTGCAATCACGCCCGGCGTTGCGATTTACGACGAGGTGTCGATGGTGCGGGATGTTCAAGTCGCACGCGCAAAAAGCGATATCGTAGTCGTTTCGTTTCACACCGGCACGGAATATGAGACGCACCATAACGCGGCACAGGAGCAGATCTATACTGCCGTCATCAATGCGGGAGCTGATCTTGTTATTGGCCACCATCCGCATGTCATTCAGGAAGTGTTGAAGTATAAAAATGGATGGATTGCATACAGTCTTGGCAATTTTATTTTTGATCAATCTTTTTCCGTGGAAACAACGGAAGGGATAGCATTGAAAGTTATCGTTGATGAGAAGAAAATCTCTAAAGTAGAAAAAATTCCCATCGGCATCTCATTAGATTCCCAAGCATACCTCAAATAAGAAAAGGCCCCCCTCCGCACAGCTTCTTCTCTTTTTCATCGCGAGTGTGTTAGAATTATTTCGTAAACTTAACGTTTATTATTATGATTAAAGTTGGAGAAAAAGCGCCGGAATTTATCGATACGCTTGCCTATAAGGCAGGCCTGCCTGCTACCGGTCAGGCAGGAGAGTTCACTAATGTCAGCCTGAAAGACTACCGAGGTAAATGGGTAGTGCTCTTTTTCTATCCGCGCGATTTTACCTTCATCTGTCCTACGGAAATTAGAGAATTCGCCAAAATGGAGGAAGACTTTAAGAAACTGGACGCGTTTATCATCGGCGGATCGACTGACAGCGAGCACTCACATAAAGCTTGGTTTGAACGTGACCTTGCCGAAGTGAAATATCCGATTTTAGCCGACACCACCCAACAGATTTCCCGCGATTATAATATTCTTGGATCGAATGGGGCCAGCCAACGCGGCACGTTCATCATTGATCCGGAAGGGATTGTACGCTGGGCAATGGTATCAGACAACTCCGTGGGGCGATCGGTAAAAGAAGTATATCGCGCGGTCCAGGCTCTAAAAACGGGCGAACTCTGCCCGGTAGAATGGATACCCGGCCAGGAGACGCTGGGCTCGGCATGATAAAAACTGGACATTCTTGTAGTAAGTTTATCGAACTAACTAATTGAATTTTTTGCCCAATCTGATACACTTTTTCTATGGATCCTCACACTCACAGACGAGTGATTCCTAGAGATGGCGATGATTTGTGTATATACTAATTAAAACTGATCTGTAATGTCTAGCTTCTCCGCAGCACTATGCTTTACGGAACGCGAGCCATATCTCGTCAGTGAGTGTAAGGATGGAAAATCTCAATAAAAACTTACCCCGCGACGTATTTTTGTATCTTCTTTCGATTGTGGCGCTGGGCATGCTGGCAGTGAATTTCGGGACGCTATTGTTTCAGCTCATTAATGTCGCATTTCCTGACGCGATTACCGATCAGTATAATTACTATTCTTCCAGCCAATACTACCAAGTCATCCGCTGGGCCGTTTCTGCACTCGTGATCGTCTTTCCGGTCTTTCTATGGATATCTCGCTTTTTGAAAAAAGACATCCAGGCAAATCCCGAAAAGAGAGAGCTGAAGATCAGAAAATGGCTTCTGTATCTTACGCTTTTTGTGGCGGGTATCGTGGTGATCGGCGATCTGATTGCCCTGGTTTATAGCTTTATGCAAGGTGAGCTGACACTGCGATTTGTTTTAAAGATATTAAGCATTTTCTTCATCGCCAGTTCAGTTTTCTTTTATTATCTTAATGAACTGCGCGAAGAACAGCGATCAACAAAAGTTTTTTCCAAGGTTATTATCGCTTTGATCGTGGCAGGTATTGTCGGCGGGTTTATTGTGGCGGGATCGCCCCAGGCCCAGCGCTTGAATCGATTTGATGAACGCCGCGTTCAGGACCTTACATCAATTCAATGGCAGATCGTCTCATATTGGCAGGCTAAACAGCAATTACCCCCAAATCTTGATGCTCTCACTGATTCATTGAGCGGGTTTAAGGCTCCGCTTGACCCAGAAACACAGGCGGCCTATGAATATCGCATCCTCGGCGACAAATCATTCCAGATTTGCGCGACATTTAAAAAGGACAATCATGATGCGTCGTTGAATCAACCGAAGCCGATGTCAGAAGCTTCCTATGGTGGCGTCGAATCAAACTGGGCCCATGATGCGGGGCGGGTATGCTTCGATCGCACTATTGATCCAGATAAATTTCCTAAAATTTCTCGATAATTATGACAAAAAACATCTTCATATTTATTGTATTAATAATTTTTGTTGCGGCGGCGGCATGGTTGCTTATGAAGAAGGGAGAAAGCGTGGATAGTGGAGCGGGGCTTTTTACAAGTCCCAGCCCCTCTTCAACGACAAATTCTTCGCCTCCGTTAAGCCCTGCCGGTAAAATTATCACCATGGAAAACGGATTACAGACGCAGGATTTAGTTATGGGCACTGGCGCGGAAGCAAAGAAAGGGGAGCTAGTAACGGTGAATTACGTAGGTACTTTGACCAACGGCCAGAAATTCGACAGTTCGTATGATCGTAACCAACCTTTTCAATTTATTTTGGGCACGGGCATGGTAATCCAAGGCTGGGATCTGGGGGTAGCGGGAATGAAAGTCGGGGGCAAGCGAAAGCTGGTGATTCCAGCAGCGTTAGGATATGGCGAGCGAGCGAACGGACCAATTCCGGCCAATAGTATTCTTGTTTTTGAAGTGGAACTTCTCAATATAAAAATTGCGCCGCAGCAATAAAAGGTCGTGACTATATAAACCTTAATAGGTGCCTGCAACCTGAAACGAAAGTGGATAGGCTGTGGATAACTTTTTTAAGAAAGAAGAGGGGAGAGACCCCTCTTTTTTTGTTTTGCGATAATTTCCCTGCCTGACCGCCTGGTCGGCCAGGGACAGGCAGACCTGACGACAATTTATAGGAGAAAGAATTTGTGACGAGTGTTTCGCAAAATCCCATTCCCCTGGCGGGGGCCTATTATCTATTACGTCGCACAATATCAGAAAAGCAACTACGCGAGTAGTTGCTTTTCTGTGCCAGGTTGTGCAACGTAAACATCGCACAACCTGGCCAGCGTCGTTTATCTCTCCCCTTTCTTGTCAGTTTTATATTCGAGGATTACAATTTTCTTGAACCGGGATGCTGGCACGTACCGTCTTGGCAAAAGCGATTCAATCGCATACTCTAGGTGGTACAGTTCGTATGGCGGAAAATCAACTTACAACTTATGTCGCGGCGTTAGTGGCCAGCTCGCGGGTTACGAGTTCTGTTCGCGATCCGTTTATTGTCCGAAAGTTTCACCAGAAGATATACAACCTCGTGAAGGCATATCATGAATTTATAACCGGGCCAGCCTCGCCCAGTCTAGGCGGACCAGCCGTGCTCCAACAACAACATCTTCTCTCATGTGCTGATGCCTTAATTGATCTTGTTGAGTACGAAGAGCATCTGAAACGTTCTGATGTAGTTGTTTTAGCGTATGCTCAAAGAGCTCTTCTGCGCTTCCGACTTTTTATTCAACGTATGAAAATTCAAGCAACTTCTCAAATCAAACCGGCTTTCGCCGCGAAAGAAGCGGAAATAAAAAAGAAGAAGATTGAAATTAGCGAGAATAAGAAAAAAATTCTCACCTTTATTCGGCAATCTCCGGCGCGGACTAAAGAAATTGTGGATGAGTTTCGACTAATGTCATCGCGGACTGTAATAAGGAGCCTTAAAGAACTCATGACGGCCGGTTTGGTAAAAAAGAAAACTAAGGATCGCGGCGCGGTGTATTTGATCGCTGGGTAATGCTCGCGCCGAGGCTCTCGAAGCGCTTGATTCCGACGTGAAATTTTGATATTACGAAGAGAAGAGAATTTTTTGACCCGCCACGAACCTGCCTGCGCAGGCAGGTGTATTGAATTATTATCCCTCCTTAATGCAATGCTCCTGAAAAGCCTGCCTGCGCAGGCAGGGAAATTCGTGGTGGGTCTAAGGATTTTCTGCCTGTGGATAACTCAACCACATGCTCCAATTCACCCATAACCATGTCATCAGCTGGGGAATTGCCATTATTACGCTTTCTCTCGTAACGCTCTTTCTTTTTGAAGATAGACCTTCGTTTTTAGCTGGTTCATTGCCGGAGGCGGTAGGTACTTCTACTCCACTGAAAGAAAATTCCTTGGTGACAACCTTAGTGACACCGATTTTGTCACCAAGTTCCTTGGTGACAAATTTATTGTCACCAACAATGTCACCAAGTGTCACCATCGTGTCACCAACAATGTCACCAAGCCCTGCGGTAATACCGCGTATCTCAACACTTATTACGCCAACCCCTTCCCGTACCCCCATCCCATCTTCGATCCTAACCCCCCAGCCGGAGGCTGGTCCGCCTCCGGTGTCACCAACTCCAACACCAGCCATTGGTTTAGCACATGTCGTCATCAATGAAATTGCTTGGGCGGGGACTGCGAACTACAGCGGCGACGAATGGATTGAACTCTACAATACTGGAAGTGTAGCGATTAATCTTGATGGATGGGCGTTGTTTGAAAACGAGACTAGAATTATCACCCTAACTGGTAGCATTGCCGCAGGAGCATATTATTTAATTGAACGAACCGACGATACAACAATCTCCAACATTCCGGCCAATATACATGGCTCATTTGGGGGATCTGGCCTCAAGAATCTGCCTGATGGCGAAAACCTCATGTTACGCGATACCGGGGGAGTTATAATAGATTCTGTCCCCTGCTTCGGAGGCTGGTTTGCAGGGACTGACTCCACAGGTAACCCGTCGTATGCCTCCATGGAGCGCATTAGTGCTATTTTACCTGGTGCCGACTCATCCAACTGGGCCACCAATACTGGTCTTATTACGACGGGTATGGATGCTGGTAATCCACCCCAGCCTCTGCGCGGTACTCCCAAATTCAAAAACTCGGTTACCCCGTAGTTCTTTCTGATTAACGCCTATCGGGTTTTATCCACATTTTGCTATTGTTGCTTAGCAAGACGTGGAATATAATCAGTAGTGAGGTTACGGATGAGGCTTTGGTACTCACTGAAGCTGTTATGAAACTTAGGCCATGTTAGTTGACCTTTGGGTTCAGGTTTGATAGGATTCATGGCATAAGTCATAAACCAAAGGTATCGCCATAAAGTTGTTGGCAAAAGGAAATAATATGACAATAATGGAGCTATAAAAGCCTTGTAGATAGCCAGGTATAATTGGTTGTTTTTTGCTAGTTAAGAGGATATGGACCATCTATCCCTCTGTGATCGAAGCGAATTGCAAAGAGGTAGGTTGTTCACCCCACACTCAGTTGGTGATATTTTCAACAAGCCGTCGCATAGCTGTCGCTAACTGAGTGTGGGGTTCAGGAAAGAACGTTGACAATTTATGTTCCCATAACGGTTGAAACGAAAACAAGATTGTATAACAGGATGTCTCTCCCAATTGTTAATAGCTGGAATCTTAAGTCGATAGAGCTACCATCTCAAATGTATTGGTCGAAACAAATACATGATGGGTCTAGTTCGCTTTAAGCGAATCCTAGCGGTAGCTTTACCAAGGTTCTACCCCCAGCCTTACGTAAGGGCTGGGCGAAAGAAAGTTGTTATAAGGAAGTAATAATAAAGAAAGAATAAAACTTCTTTTCTATAGCTGGTCGATTTATCCCTACCGCAAGGTTGGTGGTAATACAGTTCAGGAAAGAAATAAACTAAATTAAAATGAGTAATGTATCCAAGGGACGGCTCCAGGTTTTGAAAAAGACCTTTGCTGTTCTCACAGCGCTAACGACCATGTTGTCGCTAGCCGGATTCGCCGCTTATGCTCCTAAAGCATCTGCCGCATTCCCAGCTGACTTCGGTCTCCAAGAAGGAAACACGATTTCAGCAGCTGGATCGTCCGATCCAGATATCTACATTGTAAATGCTCCGGGCTACAAGAGATTATTCTTGAACCCAGTCATTTTCAACTTCTACGGCCATCTCGGCGGTTTCCCCGCTGTGAAAAACGTAGCCGCTACGACCCGCGATGCGTTCCCAACTTCGGGTTTGTTCCGAAATTGTGAAACCAACGATCCTAAAGTCTATGGTGTAGAAACCACCGGTGAAGACACCGGTATCCTCCACTGGGTAAACACCTCTGGAGCGCAAGCAGTTGCTGATGATGCAAACTTCTTTAATAAGGTGTTCTGCATCAACAACAACGAATTCAACTGGTACGCCAAGGGCGCTGACTACACGTCAGTAAGCCAAGTACCAAACTATGTACGAGGCACGCCTCCTCCAACTGGCCCGTTATCGGTAAGCTTGGCTTCTTCAAACCCAGCTTCCGGAACAATTGTGGACGGACAGGCCAGATACAACTTAGCTGAATTCATGTTTGGCGGTAATGGAGCCGTTACTAATGTGAAATTAAACAGAATTGGCGTATCAGCGGATGCGACATTAACAAATGTCTATCTGTATGACGGTGTAAAGCGTTTGACCGATGCGGCTACCGTTTCAAGCGGTGTTGTTTCGTTCAACGATGCCGTTGGCTTATTCACAGTATCCGGCTCCAAGGTCATCTCGGTTTTGGCCGATGTTGACGGAACGGCTGGCGAGACCATTGGTGTTCAGCTCACTAGTGTGAACGGTGTTGCTTATAGCATTTCTGGCAATATGCATACCCTTGCCACTGCCACCCAAGCCACGACAGCGTTATCTGCGAGTGTAACCCCGTCTTCAGATGGAGCTCCGGTTCCCGCAAGTGATTTTGTCGCTTGGAATGATGCTGTAACTATCGGCACCAGATATGTTTGGCTGAAATCAGTTCAGTATAGAGTTATCGGTTCAGTAGCGGCAGGGGACCTCCAGAATTTCCGTCTTTTGATTGATGGAGTTCAGCAGGGTTCCACCGTAGCTCAAGCCGATGCTAACGGCTATATCGTGTTTGATATGACGGCTAGCCCGGTCAAGCTTGAAACCGGAAGCCGAACATTCAAAGTATTGGTTGATATAATTGGTGGTTCGGGCAAGAATTTCTACCTTTCTTTGAGGCAGAAATCCGATATCTGGACCGTTGATTCCCAGTATGCCGGCGCTTCAGTATTGGCAACCGGCACATTCCCGGTAAGCTCTACTGCCCAAAATATTGCTTCAGGCACGTTAACTATCACCAAAACGACTGATTCACCTTCCGGCAATGTTGTAAAAGGCGCTTCTGGCGTTGTCTTGTCTCGATTTGAGTTCAAGGCCGCCGGTGAGAAGATGAAAGTTGAAAATCTTCGTATTGATAACAGTAGCGGTCAGACCGCGTTGTTAGCTCTTCGCAATGCCGCTATCTTCGCTGATGGCGTACAGGTTGGTTCTACAACAACCCTTTGGGAAGATAGTTCGCCAGCCGCATCAAACAGTACTGCCTACGCACAAGTCTCCTTGGGTTCCTCATTGATTGTTACTCCGGGAACACCGAGAATTGTGGAAATCCGAGCTGACATCTTTGATGCCAGCGGTACAAATGATGTCGCGGCTGACCAGACCTTTACCGCAAACTTTGCTGTCGGCTCATCAAATGTCCAGCGTTTGACGACATTGGATTATGTTTCAAGCGCCGCAAAGACTGGAACATCCTTAACCATTAAAATTGGTTCACTCACGGCCGGTAAATATACCGGTTATGCCAACCAGTCGGTTGTTGATCCGAAGAACAATGTTAAAGTTGGTCACTTCACCTTAACCGCCGCTTCATCGGAAAGTGTTAATGTCAGTTCAATTGACATAATGCCGCAGTTGGTAACCGGTGTTACCTTTGATGGTGGTGAATTAGATGATTCATACATCAAAGTTTGGAACGACGCGGGTTCTCTTGTGTACACTTCGCCGGTCAAGGCCATTATGTCCGAAAGCGCGAGCACAAGCTTCGCGGTAAACTTCTCATTGCCTGCCAACAAGACCTATCAGATTGAGGTTTGGGCAAATGTTGAGGCCGGTATTACCGCTCTGGATGCAGTCCGACTTGCGTTTAGCGCAACTGGCACCACTGCGGGTTCCAGCACTTCAACCACATCCAGTGTGGTTGCCGGTCAAACGATAACTTCCCAGACCGGTGCATTGACGAAAGCCAATGGTTCGCTTCCATCGGCCCGATTCGTAAATGGTGGTTCAACGGTAACTGGTTATCAGTTCACCCTTACGCCGACGTATGATGACTACTATCTTGATGAGGTCTATGTTGATCTTTCAAGCACGTTGGCATCGTCTTCGGGTGCGGTTGCTAATCTTCAATTGAAGAACAGTGTCGGAACGGTTATTGGTTCAGCTGTGGTTAGTTCGTCAACGTCTTCTGCTTCATTCACCGGTCTTGACTTACTTATGCCTCAATCAGAGGGTACTAAGACCTTCACTGTGGATGTGGTAACATCTGCTGTCGGTGTCGGAGCAAACGATACTGCCGGCAATGTAACTGTCCAATTGGACGGCTTGAAGTTCCGAGATAGCGCGGGTGCCATAACCACTGAAAACGGTTATGCTCCGGCAAGCTTTACCGGTAACGCCAACTATGTTGTCAAAGGTTATCCGACCTTTGCTAACAAAGCTTTGTCTACTACGGCCTTAAGCGCTGGCACCCAGACATTATTCAAGACAGAAGTCAGCGCAACCGGTAGTCAGGTGGGATGGAATAATATCACTTTCACCGTATCTTCAACTTCACTAGCCGGGACATTCGGTCCTGCAGCGGCAGGCTGGAAGTTGTATGAGAATGGCATTGATATCACCTCTTTCTCTGGTTCTAGCACCGCCAGCGTCAGCGATATTGGTACTACTACTCGCGTAGAGTTCACCTTTGCTGTCGAGCGTGTGATTTCTGCGGGAACCCCTATCATCCTTGAATTGAAGACAACCGTAGGTGGTACGCTTGCGACTAATGAAAGCGTAACCACAAGCATCACCAATCCAAAGGGAACAACGGTGACTACGGATGATTCAACAGTTCAGCGAAATTCTGGCGCCTCCTTTGTCTGGACCGATTCATCAGCAGCTAGCCATGCCACTACAACGGATGACTGGTTTACTGATGGTATGCTAAAGACATTGGCAGAGAGTCAAACTTTGACGAAGTAACATAGTTACCTAGTCAATCTCGGGATTCGCGCGATGGCGTTTCTCGAAACCAAAAACCCCCTTTCGGGGGTTTTTGGTTTGGCTTGTATCTGGTATAATATGAAGTATGAATATAAAATATTTGATATTGACCCTGTTATTGGTCAGCTCCTTTTCGAGCTTATCGCCATACGCATCTGCCCAGGAAGTGCCGGCGCTGACTGCGACATTGCATAACGAAACGCCTCTGGCTCAAAGTTTATCGGCTGGCGCCCAATATGTTGATGTGGCGCGAATTACTTTAACCGCGTCAGTTGGCGATGTGTATTTGAACGGTATTTATTTGAATACGGATGTATCGGGTGGTTTGAGTAATTTTACCAACATTTATATATATGACGTTACTTCTACCTCAACTCTGAAAGGTACGTATCCCAACCAGAGCGCAAATCCCAACTTAATCCGATTTGGGGATGTTATTATAGGAAATGGCGGCACACCCAAGACATATCTAGTCAAAGCGAGTCTTTCGTCTTCCGCGGCCGGTAATGTCCGTCTTGGTTTCAGTGGATTCACTTTTCCAACTCTGGTTGCGCCGACCTTAATAGGCGTTCCGATATATGGCAATACTTTGACTTTGCCTGGAGTCGTAGCGACTCCTACGCCCGCCCCGACACCCCAGCCGTCGGCCGATCCGTCTCCGACGGAAACTCCTGCTCCAACGATCCTGCCGAACCCAATTTCGCTCGGATTTACCGGTCTGAATGCTTTAGGTTTAAGTGATGGAAACACAATTAGCGCTGTTGGTTCGGGCAACCCCGACATCTATATTGTTAATGATTGGGGTTATAAGAGATTATTTCTGAATCCAGTCATATTTAGTTTCTATGGCCATTTAGGCGGATTTGCTCAAGTTAAAAATGTTGTGTCATCAACCGGGATCATCCTTGTAACCTCTGGTCTTTTCAGGAATTGTGAAACCAATGACCCTAAGGTTTATGGCATTGAAACAACAGGCGAGGATGCAGGCATACTTCATTGGGTCAACGTTTCGGGAGCTCAAGCCGTAGCCGATGACCCCGATTTCTTCAAAAAAGTATTCTGTATAAACTCTAACGAGTTTAACTGGTATGCTAAGGGTTCAGATTATACCTCGATTAATCAGGTGCCCATATATACCCGCTAAACCATTATTAATTTATTATGAAAATAGATAAAAACATCTACACTTATTCAGTGGTCGTTGTCGCTATTGTTGGTTCAGCAATTTTTTGGGTGAGTCGTGACGACAAAGACATAAACGTTATTGATACGGCGACTTCAACAAGCCCAACATCTGCTCCGACACCAACCCCAAGCAAAACACCCAACTTGCCCAAAAACAGCGTTAAACCAATACCGACTTTGATAATCAAAGAGATTAATAGTTATAAATATTGGTCAGAGATTTTAAAACCGATAAATAGACGCTTAGTTCTTGATGAAAACTGTACATCCATAGCGCCATCGCAGGTTGCTTATCCAAACAATACGCAGATTATGCTCGATAATACTTTGTCAGCCGAGCCGAGAATTTTAAAAATCGCCAGTAAAGGATATTCTCTTGATGCCTATGGCTGGTTGCTGGTTACTCTTAGCAGTACGAAACTTCCTGCCCAACTTACCATGTTTTGTGGATCTATGGAGCTGGGTCAACTTGATCTGGAATAGTTATCAACAAGCCCCTTTTTAAAAAAAATGATATGATAAGAGTAATGAAATTGAACAAACTGTTGTCAGTTTTGCTTCTGGTTGTGTTTTTTTTCGTCTCTGTCCCGGGATCTGCTTTTGCCGAAGATTTCTATTTTTTCCGGATCGATACCGAACTTGATGTTCCCGCTTATTATGGCTCAAGCGGGGCAACCATTACCTATAAATGTAATGGTTCGGGTGAGGGCGTCGTTACAGATGGTACAGCTTCAGAAAGCACAAATCTCCTGGACGGCATCATAAAAATTGCCTCAAGCTCAGCAGAAAATGCTTCTAATCGGGCGGGCTGCGATGCCGGTGAAGCCATAACGGCCACCGCATCTTTTAACGGCTGGGTCTCAAGATTGGTAACAGACACGGTATCGGGTGCGGGCAGTAATATTACCTTTACCACCAGAGCGAGCATGGATTATACGATTTTAGTGAACGGGGTTACTGATGAATTAAACACAGCTTTAACATTAAACGGCACTACGGCTTCGGCTGCATACAGCGGGACAGTTGCTTCACAGTCGTATAGTGGCGGCAAGAGATATATCGGCGCCTCAACCAGTGGCGGGACCGTTACCGGAGGCGCTAATGGTTATGTAAATAGAACATCTTCGGCCCTGACTGTTTCTGCTACGGCATCCCAATCAGTTGATTTCGGAACTGCCGACAATAGCACTCTGAATGAAAGCGGCCTCCTATTTGGCCATAAAATACAGGTATGGCAAACTGGCGGCACTTTTGAAACTTCCAAATTAACATCAGGAACTGTTTTGGCCGGGGATAGTTATGGAACTACTTGTACTATAGGAACAAGCGCGAATGAAGGTTATTGGTATTGCCCCGTACCATTAGCAAATACCGGGGTTCTCGCTCAATATACAGGCGTATCAACATTACGGGTAACAACTGGAACGTACGCTGATAGGACCACGGGAAGCGACAGTCAAACACTTGCTGTTATAAATCCGATAAGTAATGTTTCCGGCGGAGATGCTCCAGTGCCTACTCCGACACCGATAGTTACTCTTTCGCCATCACCAACACCGAGTCCGACTCCATCACCGACTCCAACACCCGAGACGGTTAAGCTTTTCAGAAAAGTAAACGATCCAAAAGTATACGTTCAAGGAAGCGACGGCGCATTAACGTGGGTCAGGACTTTGGAGGAATTCAATGTTGCCGGTTACAATTGGGCAGATGTACAGGTGATATCAGGTCCAGAATTTGCAGAATTAAAAATTTCTCCCTTGTCCGCGACAAGCGCAACACTTTTCCGAAAAGCAAATGACCCTAAGGTATATGTGCAAGGAGCAAATGGCGCATTAACGTGGGTAAAAACCATTGAAGAATTTAGCGCCGCCGGCTATAATTGGGCGGATGTGCAGGTTATCTCCGGTTCTGAATTTGCTAGGCTTGGTGTCAAAAGCTCGCTCGGGGTTAAGAAAGGCGTGAACTGGCTAAATATCAGGAAAACTCCTTCTCTCGACGGTGTGATTATCGGGAAGATGGTACCGACCGATGTTTATGAAAAAACTGGTCAAATCGGTGTCTGGTTCAAAATCAATTTCAAGGGCCAAGACGGCTGGATCCATTCGGCCTATACGGTAGATAAATAATTAATTTACAAGGTTCGACCTTGTAAAAACGACCTTGTAAAACGTTAATTTACGAGATTGAACCTCGTAAAGAGTGAAGCCTGTCCTTCGGGTCTGCCCGGCCAGGGGCGGGTTTTATTTGTACACAGGAGTAATTCCGCTTTTCGTGTATAGTAAGGGTTATGCCTATGCTCCGCCGATGGAAATTGCCGCTCCTTATTGTCGCTGTGTTCGCAGCCTTAGGCGGATTTTTTTATTTTCAGGCCAGCCGAGAAACACTTCAGTATGCCTCCGCGTCATATTTAGCCGATGGTCATCTGGTGAGTATTTATACCCAGCGGGGAGAATTTAAAAAAGCGCTTACTCTTATAGATGTCATGCAAAAAGAACACCCTGACGATCCGGCAATTTACTATAACGCGGCTGTACTTCATGTGGCGCTTGGCGATAATAATGCGGCGGTAGCGAATCTCCAGACAGGATTGCCCTATGCGATAAATCAAGATTTCAAGGATCGGTTTTCTCGACTTTTAAAGGAATTGACTCAATGAACGATCGCGAACGAAGGTGACCTGCCTGGCTGGCAGGCAGGCAAAATACTGTAGGCATGAAAAGCATTATCGAGATGGGCTCTGGCTTCTAAGAAGGTGTTCATAACGCTGAATCATGCCATGAAGGCTGAAATTTCTGATCAGATTCTGGTGGGCTTGGATCGCCATTTCTTGGCCGAGGCGGGGATTCTCTATAAGTTCATCAATCGCTTGAGCTAGTTTTTCGGCATCGCCAGGAGGCACGATAATGCCGTTCCTTCCCGACTCGATAATCTCCGGCACGGCTCCTGTCCGCGCGGCGATAACGGGGATTTTGGCGGCTATGGCTTCAAGGAGTGTCCAAGGAAATCCTTCTTTCAATGAAGGCAGGACAAATAGATCAAAGCCGGAGATATAATCAGTTGCTCGAGGCTTCTTGCCTAAAAGGAATACTTTTTTGGTCAATCCTAAATTGGTGATTTGCTGTTCCAGGGCGGGGCGTAATTCGCCGTCACCGATTATTATAAACACCGCATCACTGCGTACCTTGGCGGCGGCATCGACGAGAACCGACAATCCTTTTGTGGCATAGAAATTCGCGATTGTCCCTACGATATAGGGTGTTTGGAAAAGTGCGGCTTGGCCATTGAGCGCTGATTTTGCGGCATCGCTGATCAACTGGACTCGGGCCGTTTCCTTATCGGGGATCTCCAAATACGGAGTGATGCCGTTATGTATGAGTTTAAGACTGTAGCGCGGCTTGATGTTGAGTCGTTGAGCATCGGCTAAATCTCTTTGGTTGTTTACGATGATTACATCTTTCCAGCGGGCGCTTACCTTTTCAAGAAAGATATAGAATAATTGTTTCCAGCGAGGAAGCGGATCGTTGAACTGCCAGCCGCCGATGCGATAAATAACGCGTACTCCCGTTAGACGAAATGGCAGAGCGCTGGCGGCCCAGCTTCCATTAAATCCCGCTTTCGAGCTGTTGAGAAAGATAATATCCGGCCTTTCTTCTTTGAAAATGGCCCGCAGTTCAAACAAGGATCTGATGTCACTAATAATATCTGGATCGCGGCGAAGGTGCCGGGCGATTCGATACGGCACAATATCGGGTAAGATAGATTTGAGGCTATGGTCCCCATCCACCCCGACCACGACCGAACAATCGAATTCCTGGGGATTGAGGCGGTTAATGAGTTGAGCAAGGAACTGTTGAGCGCCGCCCATCTCCGACTGGGTGATAACGAATAATACCCGCTTTTTACGCGGTAGTTTGAATGTTTCTGACTGGTTGCTTTGAGGCTTCATTTGTGGCAATATACTAACATCCAATGCCCGAAAAATCAAAGAAAATCCTTATTTTTTCAACTGCCTACCGGCCGTTTGTGGGAGGTTCCGAAATCGCTATTGAGCAAATTGCAAGTCGATTACCCGATATGTTTTTTGATATTATCACTCCTCGGTATCGAAACGATCTACACGACGAACGTCAAACCAACAACACGATCCATCGGGTCGGTTTCGGTTCCTTTTTGGATAAATACTTGTTTCCGATTTTAGGTTTTTTTCGGGGATACCAGTTAACAGCCGCAGGCCGCTATCATGCTAGTCATGCTTATCAGGCCTCGTACGGCGCAAGCGCCGCTTGGCTTCTTCGGTGGTTCAAGCCCATTCCTTTTATCCTTACCCTGCAGGAAGGCAAGGACCTGAATGCCCAATCTCTGGCAGTTCGATTTTTTCGCAGGCTTATAATTGCTCGGGCTGATTATGCTACGGCTATCAGTACTTATCTAGAGCGATTCATACATTCCGTGCGCCCATCGCTTTTAGTAAACGTCATTCCTAACGGTGTCGATATCGAGCTTTTTACCGAGAAAGTTTCTGATGAAGAACAATTAAAACTAAAACAACAGCTTGGAATTCCCTTTGGAATATCGGTTCTTATTTCCGTATCTCGCCTTATTCAAAAAAACGGCATCGATAATCTTATCCGCGCGTTTGCCGAGCTGAAACAATCCAGACCAGCAGTGCTTATTCTCGCAGGAGCGGGGCCGCTTAGAGAAGATCTTATACGATTAGCAGAGAACCTTGGGGTTAAAAACGATATCCGCTGGGTCGGAGAAATAGTTTATGATCATCTTCCTCGATACTTAGCTGTTGCCGACGCATTTGTCCGCCCTTCCTACTCGGAAGGGCTTGGCAATGCTTTTTTGGAAGCAATGGCGGCCGGCGTTCCAGTGGTTGGTTCGGATGTGGGCGGCATCCCCGATTTCCTAAAAGATCGGGAAACCGGAATGGTATGCGATCCTCACAGTCCTAGCGATATCGTCCGAGCCATAAAAATAGTATTTGAAGACGAGCCGCTTAGGAGTCACATTATCTCGACAGCTCGAATACTTGTTTCACAGCGCTACCATTGGAACCAGGTTGCCACGGCAATGCGGTCAGTCTATGATCATGTATCATGAATCCCGTAGTGAAATTTTGATCTGATTATGTTCTATACCTACATTATCCAAAGTGAAATGAATGGCGAACTATATACTGGTTTCACCTCCGACTTAAAGCAACGCCTATTAGAACATAATCGAGGATTGAATTTTTCGACCAAAAGGTATATGCCGTGGAAACTAATTTATTACGAAGCTTGCCTAGAAGAAAGTGACGCTAAGCGAAGAGAGAAATATCTAAAGACTACCCAAGGCGGACGTTTAATTAAATCTAGAATTAAAGATTATTTATATAATCGAAAAATTAATCAAAATTCTACTACAGGATGAAGAAGCTTCTTATTATAACAGGGATTTTTAGTCCCGAGATTGGCGGGCCGGCATCGTATGCTCAAATAATTGGTAAGAAACTTGCCCAGGCACACGGTGTGACGGTTATCACCTATTCATCGGTGTGGAGCGATCAGGGAGACAAATCCCTGCCATTTGCCGTAGTCAGAATTTGGAAGAAGTGGCCATGGCCGGTGCGGCACGCAATCTACGCGATAAAAGTTTTCTTTGCGGCGAAAAATCATGATCTAATTTTCGCATTAAATGCCATTAACGCGGGGCCAACGGCACTCGTGGCATCTCGATTTTTCAAAAAGAAATATATCGTGAAAATCGTAGGCGATCGTGCCTGGGAGACGGCAATTCAGTCAGGAAAAACTAATCTTCTAATCAATGATTTCCAGAAAGAACCGCGCCGAGGATGGATTGGCATTATTCACCGGATTCAGATATGGGTGTGCGGACATGCCGCTCGTATCATAGTTCCTTCGATATATCTTTCGGAAATTGTGCGAGGCTGGGGCGTTAGCAAGGATGCCATCACCGTGATTTATAACGGAGTTGAATTTGAACCCTCTCCACTATCGAAAGAGGAAGCGCGCAAGCAGATCGGCATTTCAGGTAACATAATCGTATCAGCGGGTCGCATGGTTCCCTGGAAAGGATTCCGCATGCTCATCAAGATAATGCCTCAACTACTGCGGGTAAATCAATTCTTTAGGCTGGTTATTATCGGTGATGGCCCTGAATTTCAGATTCTCCAGGCGATGGTAAAAAACCTGGGCCTTGATCGGAAAGTTTATCTAGTGGGGAAGAAGCGAAGCGAAGAGCTTGCCACGTACCTCGCGGCCGCCGATTTATTCGTCCTTAATACCGGTTATGAAGGTTTCTCGCACCAGCTATTAGAAGTTATGGCCGCTCGAGTTCCTATTATCACCACAGCAGTAGGCGGGAATCGAGAAATTATTCAGCAGGGCGAAAATGGTTTCTTGGTAAAATACAACGACGAATTCAATCTCATCGAAGCCATTAAAACGCTATGGGCGATGCCGGACATCCGAGAAAAATTTGTTGAAGAAGGAAGCAATACGCTCCGGAAATTAAATGTAACTAAAATGGAAAATGAGACAACTGCCTTATTAATTTCGAATTTATAATTATAAATTTTGAATAAAATTAGAATGAATGAAGACAAAAAACGAATTTATGACCTAGAAGAGAGGACGGCTATATTTGGGCAGAATATTATTAGTTTATGTAAGAGCATGAAGGTAAATAATATTTCTGGGCCACTCATCAACCAAATTATCAGGTCTGGTACTAGTATCGGAGCCAACTATATGGAAGCAAATGCCGCATCTTCAAAGAAAGATTTTATTAACAAGATATCTATCTGTAAGAAAGAATGTCAAGAAACAAAGCATTGGCTTAGGATGCTGGACTTCTACGATAACCAGCTTGCATCGATGCAAGCTTTGAAGCAGGAGTGTGGAGAGCTAGTTTTAATTTTTGGTAGAATCATTAGCTCATCAAGATCAAAAAAGTTTGAAAATTGAAAATTCAGTCATTGATTCGAAATTCTAAATTCATCATTCAAAATTAATACTATGTCTAGACTTCTCATGATTAGCGGAGATCGCGCCATTGCTCGGGGCCGCCGCGGACCATTTTGCAATACTCTGGAAGAATTCCATAAACATTGGGAGCGGATTGATGTGATTACTCCGTCTATCGGCATGAGCGTGTCCCAGGTACTCTTTGGCAATGTCTACATCCATTCGTCGCCCTGGCCGCTTATCCTACAACCTCTGTACATTCTCAAAAAAGGGCTACAGCTTCACCGAAAGCAGACATTTGACGTAATGACCGTTCACGAGTATCCGCCGTTCTATAATGGCATAGGTGCGTGGCTACTCCACCGAAAAATTGGGATACCATACCTGCTTGAAATAATGCACATCGCGGGATACCCTAAAGCAGGCAATGTTAAAGAGCTGATATACCGATTTCTTACGAAAGCTCTTATCCGGTTCGATGCTAAGCCCGCCACAAAAATTAGGGTGATCAACCGTACCCAGACTCCCCGATTTCTGATTTCTGGCGGAGTTCCCGAGAACAAGATTGTGTACATCCCGGCTTTCTACATTGATCTTGAAGTATTCACTCTTCGAGATATCACCAAAGATATCGACTACCTTTTTGTGGCTCGGCTTGTCGATAATAAGGGCGTTTTCCTATTTCTTGATGCCGTACGTCAGCTCTCCGGCAGAGCGTACATTGTGGGAGAGGGTCCAGCTCGGGCGCGCATCGAAAAGTATATTGAAAAATATCAGCTCCAAAACCGTATTCAACTTCACGGCTGGGCCGCTAACTCTCAAGAAATTGCCCATGTTATGAATCGTTCAAGGATTTTAATTATGCCATCATACAATGAAGGTGGCCCGCGTGTCGTGCTGGAAGCGATGGCATGTGGCGTTCCCGTCATTGCAACGCCCGTAGGGATCGTGCACGACGTTATCGTTCATGGCGAATCGGGGTATGTTGTGGGGTGGAATGCACATGATATTAAAGAAGGCATAGATAAACTGCTCAGCAATCCAGAATATTACCAACGCCTCCGCGATCAGGGTTTAGTGATTGCCTCACAGTTTGAGCGAGTAAAAAGTATTCAAGCATATGCCGAAGGCATTCGATCTCTTCTATGAAGCATCTCATTGTCATAACCCAGAAAGTGGATTCCAACGAAGATCTGTTGGGATTTTTCGTATCGTGGTTGCGAGAGATGGCACATCAAGTTGAGAGGGTTTCTGTTATAACCCTCAAGGCAGGCAATTACGATTTACCTAGTAATGTAACCGTGTATTCTCTTGGAAGAGAATACGGGACTTCAAAGCTTACCCAATTTTTTCGATTTTATTATTATCTTTTCAAAGTGATACCTGCGAGTAATGGAATTTTTGCGCACATGGCACCTGTATTTGTTATTGCTACTTGGCCGGTTGCAATGCTTTTTAGGAAAAGAATTATTTTCTGGTATCTGCATCGGGCAGTAACGTTGCGATTGCGAATCGCAGAGAAGCTTTGTTATCGAATTGTCACGGCGTTGAAGGAAAGCTTGTCGATCGCAAGTAAAAAAATTATAGAGACCGGGCATGGTATTGATATCGAAGCATTCTCGAGCCAGAGAAGCTGGAATACTCCAGAACGCTGGGAGATTATCAGCGTAGGGCGCATCTCGCCTATTAAAAATTTAGAAACATTAATTCGTGCCGCTACACAATTGCGAGAGATAATGCCTTTGCATATTCGAATCATTGGTCAGATCGGCAGAAAGGAGGAGGAGAGCTATCTAATGTCTTTAAAAAATCTTGTGCGTACATTAAACATTGAAGATCTTATAGAATTCACCGGCGTTATGCCGTACAATAAACTGCCTGATATATATCGCCAGGCGCATATTACGGTAAACCTTACGCCGCGTGGAGGGCTAGATAAAGTGGTGCTAGAGTCCATGGCGGCAGGTTGCTTGACTTTAACATCAAATCCCGCATTTAAATCTGATTTCGGGCAATACGCTGATCAATTATTATTCTCTCATGGCGATGTAGCCGATCTTGTTTCAAAGATACAACATCTTGTTGCGCTGGATAATAACGCCAAGGAGGCTATAAGTGAAGCTCTTCGGCAAAATGCCAAAAGGCATAACATTCCTCAAGTCATAAAACGCATCCTTAATCTATTCCCATGAGAGTTCTTTATTTTGGCATGTACGATCCGTTATATGCACGTAACCGTGTCCTTATGAGCGGTCTTCGCCAGAACGGTGTAGAAATTATCGAGTGTCAGGATAATTCGCCTGGCATTTTGAAGTTCATCCGGTTGTTCCGCAAGCATTGGCAGGTTCGGGGTGATTATGATGTCATGGTAGTGGGATTTCTGGGGCAGATCATCGTACCGTTTGCATGGCTTATTACTTCAAAACCCATTATATTTGACGCATTTATATCGCTATATGATTCAAATGTATATGATCGCAAGATTATTATTCCCGGCAGCTTTTTGGCGCACTACTACTGGTTTTTGGACTGGCTATCAATGCGTTTGGCCGATAGTGTATTATTCGATACCAACGAGCATATTAGCTATGCCGCAAAAGAATTTAGAATCAAAAATGATAAGTTCAGGAGAGTTTTTGTCGGAACCGATGAAAAAGTTTTTCATCCAAGAGAGGGGCGCAATAATTCCGCATTCGCCGTTCACTTTCACGGCTCGTTTATACCTCTCCAGGGCATAGATTGTATAATAAAAGCCGCTAAACTTCTTGAGAACGATGAAATCAAATTCAATATTCTTGGCGATGGGCAAACCTATCCAGAAATAAAAAAATTAGCTGGCGACTTGGAAATAAAGAATGTTAATTTTATAAATCGGGTAGAATATGGTAAATTGCCCGAGTATATAAATCAAGGGAATATTTGCCTGGGCGTTTTCGGTCAAACAGCCAAGACTAATAGAGTAATACCCAATAAAGTATATGAATACGCGGCAATGAGGAAGCCTATTATTACGGCCGACACGCCGGCAATAAGGGAATTGTTTAATGAAGGTGATATGATTCTTATTCAATCAAATCCAGAAAATCTTGCTTCGGCAATACTAAAATTAAAAAACAACCCGGGATTAAGAGAAAGCTTGGCCGATAACGCATATAATAAATTCAAAAGATTTGCCACCCCTGAAATATTGGGCAGAGAGCTCAAGCAGATAGGTGAAAAATTATTGTGAACCGTGAAAAATTTTTACGAAGAATATTGGCAGATAAGAGGTAAGTCCGGATCGCGTCCGCGGTATAACATTTTTTCAGAGTGGATAGAGAATGGTTCCAGTGTCTTGGATATTGGCTGTGGTGACGGGTCTTTTGGGGAGTTTTTGGTGCAGAAAAATGGAGTGGATTATACCGGATGCGATATTTCGAAAGCGGCACTAGAGATAGCCGAAAAAAGAGGACTCAAAACTCGCTACTTAGCCATAGATGAAACAATTGATTTTCCCGATAAGAGCTTTGATTATATTATTATGTCCGAATTTTTGGAGCATATCGTAAACTCCGAAGAGGTATTGGCCGATGCGATGAGAATTGCCAAAAAAGGAGTTATGGTTTCTATCCCCAATACGGCATATTGGAAATTCCGATTAGAATTGCTTTTGGGGAAATTTCCTAAGCAGTGGGCGATAGCTCCCAAAGAGCATTTGCGGTATTGGTCGGTAAAGGATTTTGAAAGGACAATTAATATGCTGGGGTTTAAGGTCAAAAGAATTAAATCATCCAACGGAAGAAAGCCTTTGCGAGATTGGTGGCCCAATCTGTTTGGCCTCCAGATTTGCTTCTACGTTACTGAATAAGATGAAGATTTTCGTTGTTGCCTATACATACATATACGAACATAACTATCCAGTCTTTGATTACTTTAAAAATAAAGAGCAACTCGTCTTTGTTTTGCCCAAAGAATGGAAATCTACTAAGGGTAAGAAGGTGATTGTATATCCGAAAATACGCGAAGGTTTCGCAACATTTACTACTCCAGCTCCTTTTTATCATTCAACCTACCCACTCATTCGGGGACATCTTAAGGGGTGGATGCCGGGATTAGGCGCAATTCTACGATCTCATGCAAGACCTGGAGACATTCTCTATAGTTCATACGAGCCGAATCTTCTCGTTACGTATTTATATAGCAGACTGGCAAAAAAATTAGGGATGAAGCACGTTTTTTTTACCTGGCAAAATGTCTCATACAAGGAGAGGATGTCGGGGATGAAGTTGCGAATAACCGAGTGGCTGCTTCATCAAAACATTCGATTGAGTGCTGGCAGTCTCTGTGGTATGGAAAGAGCATTTGAGATTCATAAGCCATACTTTAAGGAGAATCCAAAATTGAAGACAGCCGTTATCCCTCAAACTGGGATTGATACCGATGTATTTAAGCCAATAAGTTCTACAAATTTGCGTGACAGGTACTCTTTAGGCGATAAGGTTATTTTTGTTTATTCCGCCACGTTTACTGAACGCAAGGGCCCCCTCCCTACTCTAAGAGCGTTTGCGGAGACGCATAAAAAAGTTCCCGCGACCCACCTTCTGTTTATTGGTATGGGAGAACTCAAAAATCAGGTTGATCAAACAATTAAAGACTTAGGGATTCAAAATAGTGTCACTGTTCTTCCGTGGCAGCCAGTAAATGAGCTTGCGCCATTGTATGCCCAAGCAGATGTCATGATCCACCCATCACAGCCATACGAAGGTTGGGAAGAACAATTTGGGTTGCTTATGTTACAGGCTCAAGCATGTGGTACCCCTGTCATTACTACGGCGAGTGGTTCTTTAAGTGAGACTGTGATAAACAATAAAACGGGCATCCTCGTTCCTCCGGGGGATGATAATGCATTGGCACGAGCGATGGAGCGATTGGCCGTTAATACTGAAGAGAGAAAGCAGATGGGTTTAGAAGCCCGGCAATATATTTTGGATCACTTCAGCAATCAATCAGTCGGCGAACGATTAGAAGACTTCTTTCAAAGCTTATAATTTCATGAAAAAAATAAAAGGATTCCTTCGTTATCTTAAACAAGAGATTGCTTATACATTTACCCGTAAAAATTTCTATCTTGAGAAGGATTGGGATAAATTTTGGAGCCGAGATAAGGACCAATTTAGAAACCGGTTTAACATAATCGTTGCCTTATTGAAGAAGCAATTAAAGAAAACAAGATCCGATAGCTTTCATGTAGCTGATATCGGGGCAGGTGGAGGGGAATTATTAAGTTTCTTATTGAGTCTTAATCTGATAAATCACGATAGTGTAGGCGTAGATTCTTCAGCCGTATCTGTTGCTAGTATAAAAAAGATCGGATTAAAAGCGCTTCAGGACGACGTTACGAGTGAACAGTTTAGTTTACCGGGAAATTATGATTTTATAATCATGGCGGAGTTTATAGAGCATGTCAGAGATTGCGAAGAAGTGCTTTTAAAAATGAGAACGCATTATAAACAGGGAATTATCATCACGACGCCAAATTTAGGGTATCTATGGTTTCGGTTTAAACTTTTATTCGGTCGCTTTCCCTATCTTCCGAAGCTTCATCCCCGCGAACATGTGAGATTTTGGACTATTACGGATTTTAGAATTTGGGCGAAGCAAATAGGATTTAGGATTAAAGAAATTAGAGGATGCGCAGGATTTCCTATTCTCTATAAAATCTAGCCTTCGTTATTCGCTTATGATGTGCTGTATTGGATTGAATAGCAACGCAAGTCATGATCGAAAATCGCACTAAAACCATTTTGGTTACAGGAGCATCGGGGATGCTTGGATTTGAATTATGCAAAGTCTTGAAAGGCGAGGAGTTTAATATTATTGGGACCTATAATTCTAACCCAGAACTTTTAAATCCAGGAATAGAAAGGCTGAAATTGGATATTTCTTCATCTAAATCTGTCGAGCAAGTAAGAAATAAATATAAAAATATAAGCGCTATCATTCACTGTGCTGCCGTTACTGATGTGAATTACTGCGAGCTCAACAGAGATGAATGCTATCGGATTAATGTTGATGGAACGAAGAATATAGTAATGCTTGCCCAGCGATACGATACTCCTCTGCTCTATGTATCTACACCCATGGTGTTCTCTGGAGATACCGGTGACTATCGAGAGGAAGATATACCTCAAGCGCTAAACTACTATGGTGAAACCAAAATTCTAGCCGAACAGGAGGTGCTGAACTATAAAAAAGGTCTTATTATTCGGGCAAACCCTATTGGTATTCGGCCCAAGGGAGCTCATCCCAGTTTTGTGCAGTGGTTTGTGAGGGCTGCCGCCGAAAATAGGTCTTTTACGCTTTTTAACGATGTAGTTATTAATCCGATCAGCGCTAAGACTTTCAGTTACCTTGTTATTGATTTTCTAAGAAATTTCAGGCCCGGTATTATCCACTTGGGAAGTTTTAATGTAGTTAATAAGGCGGAAGTATGGGGTGTGATACGGAATCATTTCCCGCATTTTTCTGGCGAAGTGACCGAGATATCAGTTGATGAAACTTCTGCGGGCCACATAGCTCGGCGGCCTAAGCAGATGTGGCTTAACGTACAAAAAGCCATAGCCTTAGGATATGAAATGCCATCTTGGGAAACAGAGGCGAGGCAAGTATTAAGCAAAATTATTAAATGAAAATTATAATTGCCACTCACGATACTAAAGAGCAAGCAATTTCTAAGCCGCTCGCCGATGCTTTTAAAAGTTTAGGTCATCATGCGGAAGTTCTATTTACATACTATTCTTTATTTAATATTAAAATTCCTTACCAAATACCGCAAAAATTTGTAAATAATTATCTAGCCTCCTTTTTGTTGGGAAGTTTAATAAAATTAGCTAGAGCCAAATTGCAGTCAAAAGTCTTAAAAATCATAAAAAATTCCAAGCCAGATTTATTTGTAGTGATCAAAGGTAAACATCTTTCCGTACGAACTGTTGATGAAATTAGGCGCAATGGAGTAAAAGCAGTGAACTGGTTTCCTGACGGAATGTGGAATATTGGAACATTAAAAAGATTTGCTTCGCATTATGACCAATTCTTTGTCATGGACCATAATTCAAAGAAGGCCTTAGAATCGGAAGGGTTTAAAAATATTTGTTACCTTCCGATGGCTGCCTTTAAGTCGGATAGTCAGTCAATTCGAGATATTCTAGAAAACAAGGAGCACGATATAGCCTTTATAGGAACCTTGGCTAGTCACCATGAAAGAGAGGAAGTACTTGCCGAGATTAAGAATTTCAATTTGAAAATTTGGGGTACTCCCGAATGGGCTGATAGTTCTTTGAAGGAATTTTACCAGGGACAGATTCGTGGCCAGGCGATGCTTGATATATATAAAAAAAGTAAAATTGTTGTAAATATTCATGTTAAAGACGATCTAACTCAAGGACCAAATCTAAGAAGTTTTGAGGCGATGATTTCCGGAGCCATGGTCGTAAGCGACTACAAAGAAGGATTAGCCGAGTTATTTTTAGATAGAGAGGATATAGTCTATTTCCATAATGCAACGGAGCTATCTAGCTTAGTGGAGCATTACTTACACAATCGCGAGGAAAGGGAAAGAATAACCAGAAATGGCTATAATAAAGTTTTATCCGAACACACAATAAGAGATAGAGCTAAGGAAATTTTAAAAAATTCTTTTAATTGACGTTTGCTTAAAATTAACATACTATCCGAGGTAATAATTTAGGAGATATCTATATGAAAAGAGATGAATATCGAGTAATTGTGGCATCAATCAGGCCCGCTGATCTTTTAAAATGGATTTCAGCTTGGGGCTGGGATAGAGATAAATTAATAATAGTTGAGGATCTTCCTCGAAAGAGCGATCTTGGAGCATATTTTCCCAATCATTTTTCACATTCGGAGATTGATGCTGAACTCGGAGATAACTCCTGGATAATTCCCCGGAAAACATCGGCTATTAAATCATTTGGAGTATATGTCGCTTATCGGCAAAATGTTGATTGGGTAATTGTTCTCGATGATGACTGCTACCCAACTGCAGATAAGGAATCTTTTGTTTCTCATCACTTTCAAAATTTGAATCGCCAGGTTGATCTAAATTGGGTTGCGACCGGTGATCAATATACTAGGGGTTATCCTTATTTTATCAGGGGAAAGTCGGAAGTCATTTTGAGTCATGGTCTCTGGGATTTATACCCGGATTATGATGCCGTGATGTCTCTTGCGAGACCCGGCTTGCCATTTAATGGTCAAGATCAGGTGATACCAAGGTGGAACTTTTTTCCAATGTGCGGGATGAATGTGGCTTTTAACATAAAAATTGCTCCACTGATGTATTTTGGCCTTCAGGGATTAGGCTATCCTTTTGATCGTTTTGATGATATTTGGTGCGGAGTTTTCGCAAAAAAAATTATTGACCATCTTGGATTAGCTGTCTTTTCGGGTCAACCGGCAATCCAACACACTAAGCTTTCAAACCTTCTTGTAAATTTAAGGAAAGAGGCCCCGGGAATTGAAGAAAATGAATCTGTTTGGCAAGCCGTACAAGCGGTGGTATTAACAAAAAAAGATATTATTCCGATGGCCCGGGAATTATTTGAAAACGTAATGCTCGAATCAGATTTCTGGGCGAAATATAGGAAGGCCGCATTAACTTGGCTCAATCTTTTTGATCCCACAAATAATGTGAATGGCTAATTTGCTCTATATTGTTAATCTTAGATTGCCGACCGAAAAGGCCTACGGTGTTCAGATTGCGAAAATGTGCGAAGCATTTGCCAATGCAGGATCACAAGTAACTCTTCTAGCACCTCATCGAAGAAATACTGATCAAGATTTCTTTGAGTATTATCAAGTTCAGCATTCTTTTACTTTTAAACGATTATGGTCTCCCGATTTTCATTTACCGGGAAAGTTTGACCAGTTGGCGGTAGGCATCAAGAATTTGATTTCCGCTGTCATCCTTGCAGTTTATACATTCAGACGTAATCCCGAAATTGTCTACTCGCGAGAGGAGCTACCGCTTTATCTGCTTAGCTTTTTTCGAGCTGGTCTTTTCTTTGAGGCACATCGATTCGCTCATCGCCGAGAATTTTTCTATAGAAGATTTCTAAGTATCGATATAAAGATTGTTGTTATATCGCAAGGTATTAAAGATGAATTTGTTAAATTTGGATTTTCGCCGGATCGAATACTGGTGGCCCATGACGGAGTCGATATCGAGCAGTTCGATATCGATATAACTCAAGAGCAGGCGCGAAAGGAACTCGGCCTGCCCCCAAAAGCATGGATAGTAGGCTATGTCGGTCAATTAAAGACGCTTGGCATGTCTAAGGGAGTGGATTTTTTAATGGATGGATTTTCCGCATTCCACCAAAATCATAAAGAAAGCAAGCTGGTGATCGTCGGAGGAGTTCAAGAGGATGTCGAGGAATCCCAGCGGCTTGCCAAAGAGTTAGGCATCCCATCCGATGCAGTAATTTTTGCGGGCCGTCAGCCGCATGGTAGTATTCCGAAATATTTGAAAGCTCTTGATGTTTTGGTTATGGCATATCCAAATCAGCCTCACTTCGCGCACTTTATGTCGCCACTAAAGCTTTTTGAGTATATGGCATCGCGCAGACCTATTATTGCTTCGGATTTACCCTCGATTCGGGAGGTACTTAGCGAAGCCAGTGCATTTCTAGTCAAACCCAGCGATTCGAAAGCCATTACGCAAGCGATAGAAGAGATTTTTTCCAACCCTGAATTAGCTCAACAGAGAGCCGAGCAGGCGCGTACTGACGCGGAGCGCTATAGTTGGCGTGTACGAGCTCAGAATATTAAAGAATTTTTAATGCAATGAAGATAGCCTATTTAACATCCACGATAAATCCAAAATCTGGGTGGGGCAGATATGCCTCTGATTTAATTTCTGGGGTTCAGGCGGCGGGACATGAAACAGTCGTCTATACTGAAGATGAAAGTGGAATTCGTATACTTAGTCGAGGATGGCGATTATTTCAATCTGCATGGCGCTTGAGGCCTCTTCTGGCCAAATACGACATTATTCACGCCCTAGATCTTAACCAATCAGGGATGATCGTTGCGTTGGCAAATTCAGAACATAAGAAATTTGTTCTGACAGCACTAGGCACCTATTCTATAGCGCCTCTTTACCATTGGAAGACGAAATGGATAAGTCGATGGGCTTTAAACAAGGCAGATTTCGTCGTTGCTATAAGTAAGTTCACGCAGCAAGAACTTTTGAAAGTTATTCCTACTTTGCGAACAAAAGTTATTAACCCCGGAATCAATCTGGAGAAGTTTAGGCAAACACATGAAGCACAGTCAGGATCTCTCGTACTAAGCGTGGGAGCTATAAAAGCTCGAAAAGGATATCATATCTCGATCCCGGCATTTTTAGAGGCGTATAAGCAGTTGCCGCATCTTCAATATGTCATTGTGGGTAGCCAGAGGGATCAAGCATATATGCATCGACTGAAAAATATTATCAAGACAAACGATGGCGAGGGAAGAGTTATCTTTAAGGAAAATATTTCGGACGAAGAACTAAAGGAGCTTTATCGAAAAGCTGTTATATTTCTTCTGACATCCATTAACGAGGGCTATCATTTTGAGGGATTTGGTTTAGTTTTTCTTGAAGTAGCCGCGGCCGGATTGCCGGTGATAGGTACACTTGGAAATGGGATTGAGGACGCTGTAAAAGATGGGTATAATGGTCTTTTGGTTCCACAAAACGATATATCAGCCACCACCGATGCATTGCTTAAGCTAGTTGGGGACATGGATCTATGGAAAAGATATAGCAATGCAAGCTATGAATGGGCAAAAAAACATACTATGAGTAAGGCGATACAATCTTACCTGGAGGTCTATGCAAAATTAAAATGAAAACATTATTTATTACCGCCTATCATGGTTTTATTGCGCGAAATATTCTCAATACCGATGTATTGAAGATTTTGAGGGCAAATTCTGATTTGAGAATTATTATTTTTGCCCCTCCTAGTAAAAAAGAACTATTCGAGAAATATTATGGTGGCCCCAATGTTATTATTGAGGGATTTGACCTAGATCCGATTATCCGTACTTCAAAAAGTAAATTCTGGTATCGCCTCGCATTTCTCCTTGAAAATACTCAATATGTTCGAGATCAGCGAGCGGAATATTTTTATAACAATAAAACGATTTTTGGGTTCTTAAACTATCAAAGACTAAAGATATCAGCCTCCATTCTAAGTTCTTTGCCCTATTCACGCACGCTGTATCGATGGTTCAATAGTGTCTTTGCGCCTGGAAATATCTTTGAACCATTTATCAAGAAATATAATCCGTATGTTTTCTTTTCTACGGATATCTTTGGTGAACAAGATGTTCTTTTTAATAGAGAAGCCCACAAGAATAACATTCCGCTTATTGGGATGGTTCGTTCTTGGGACAATACAACCACAAAAGGTGTTCTTCGAGTCATTCCCGCGAGTATACTAAGCCCAAGTCCAAAGGTAAAGGAAGAACTCATTGAACTGCACGATTGCAATGCTGAACAAATCCAGGTTGTAGGGTTGCCTCAATTTGATACGTGGCTTGAGGGTCCCACCCTCTCGCGTGAGGAGTTTTTTGCTTATATTGGTGCGGACCCTTCAAAGAAGTTGCTCTTATTTGCTCCAGCGGGTTCCATCCTTTCGGATACTGATTGGCAACTCGCGCAGATTTTAAGAGATGCAATGGATGCAGGAAATCTTCCGGATGTGCAGATACTTGTTCGAAATCATCCTCATCACCCTGCTGATTTCTCAAAATTCGATAATGATCCAAGGTTTATTTTTGAAACTCCCGGCGTCCAGCTTCGTTCTGATGATTATAAAGGTGCGGAGATTCGTCCTGATGAGCATGACCATCTTCGAAATTCCGTATATTATTCCGAAATAGTAATGTATGTAGCAACGTCGCTTGGTTTGGATGCGACCGTATTCGACAAACCGCAAATTTTGATAAGCTTTGACGGGTGGGAAAAGAAACCCTACGTTCAGAGTGTGAAACGCTACAATCAAGAGGATTGTCTGGCCAGTTTAGTAGCGCTTGGAGGTACGAAAGTGGTGTATAGCGCCGATGAATGGATTGCCGCGATAAACGCATATTTAAAAAATCCGAAACTCAATCAAGATGGGCGGCATAGGACCATCGGGCGGCATATGTATAAACTCGACGGGAAAGCGGGCAAGAGAATTGCTCAAATAATTTTAAATCGCTTGCATTTACCTTTTCCAAGAATTGGTAAGTTTTTTTAAAAGGTACTGCGGTTCTAGTGCTCCTTGAGTAATTTTCTTAATTTCATTTCGGCTTCGTGCCACTCGCCGGGCGTATTGATATCGGCTTCGTATTTTTCGGGGTCAGGGATAATCATAAGTTCTACCTTATCTCCGTAGAGATTCGGGATCTCTTTGTCGTAGAGGTTTTTCGGCTTCAATACATAAATAAGATCATTGCGGGCATAACACTGCTGAGGAAAATCTTGTCGCCGGGTAGGGATCTTTTTCAAAGGTATATTTCCCCACAATGTTACTTTGCCTCTTTTGGAGCGTACGAGCGTCCAGTAGGGAGTATGATTCGCCGGAGTTTCATTAACGGCAATAACCGAGTCTGCTTTTTTATCTTTGAAAATTTTAATTGCGTCATCAATATGGAATGTCTGGCGGGTAGGCGACGTGGGCATAAGTAAGACAAGCCCATCGGCTTTATATTTCTCGTCTTTTAAAAGTGTTTCGTAGGCGTGCTTCAGGGTCGGTTCAATGCCGATGGTGTCGATGGCGAGTTCCGGAGGACGGATAATCACTTCAGCACCAAACTTTTTAGCGACTTTGGCAATTTTAGTACTGTCGGTTGAGACAATAACCCGGTCGAGATATTTGCTTTTCTTAGCACCCAAAATAGACCAGGCGATAAGCGGCTTGCCACAGAACTTTTTGATGTTTTTCAGGGGAATACTCTTTGACCCGCCCCGGGCAGGGATAACAGCGATTATTTTTTGTTTACTCATGATGGCGATTTTTGATAATGACGAGCGTACCAAAGTAGAGTGAAATGCCGGCCAGGAGTAAAAGCTGCCCTGCAATAAGGTAGGGGTCCTTCACCAGGATGATCTTGACCAAGAGCACTACGGTAACCGTCCAGCGAATGGTGACTTCTCGGAGGCTTATCTCCTCAATGCTTGTACGGTGGCGTATCTTGAGCCACTGACCTATGATGCCCCAGCTCATAAATCCCAGTGCGGCGATAGATAGCCAATTGAAAACAGTAGTAACATGCATGATTGAAGTTATTAGACCAAAAAACCAGACTTTTAGCAACTGCGCGAGGTTGCAATAAAATAACAGTGTGGTATAGTATTTTGTTCCTTTAACCTGTATCTTGTGAGAGGTGGTGTCTATGTCCGTAGTGCAGAACCTGCCGGTTGCCGTGATGTCCGGACTTTCCTACGCAGGGAAATCGCACTACATTTCCCTGCTCCAGGCCCAGCACGCCCTGGCCGACTTCGCTCCCGTCTCCGCGGATTCTTTCCGAGGCAAGATGTTGGGGGACGGGCCGGTGACTCAGCCGGTAATCCGTCTGTTCCAGGAGGCGGTGTGGTTGGAGATCAAACGGATTCTGGTTGTCGAACGCAAGCCAGTGATGCTGGAGATGGTCATCAAAACCGTCCTGGACCACTGGCGACCACTAACGGGTGCGGTCACTGACGCTCACCTGCACCTGATGAGCATGGCTCAGGAGTTGCGCGGCAAGGGTCAAGAGTGTCCCGACTTTCTGACTTCGCTCAGAGTCGTTACGTTCTTCTGTAACGCCACAACCTTGGAGCGGCGTATCAAGAAGCGAATGGCGGAAGTCCGGGCGAAAGGAAATGTGACTGGCACCAACATCTTCGACCTTCAGTTTCGAGCTTCCTGGTCCGGGGCAGTCGTTGTACGTGGACACCTCGGACGAGTCTGGGAAGGGCACAGCGACCAACCTGCTGGAGATCCAACGATACATCTCGGGACGGGCACCTGCCGGCAAACCAGTTCTTACGGCACGATTTGGCACAGTTGTACTTGACCCAACTCAAGGGTCTGGCCGGGTCCGTATGACCCGGCCGTTTCAATAATTGTCTACATTAGGTACTATGAAAAAGAATATGAAGATAAAAAGTATTAGTAATAAAGAACTCTACGCCTTGGCCGGGCGTATTGAGGTGGTAATTTCTAATGTTGATGGAGTTTTCAACGACAATCGTGTCCTTGAGGGCACGCCGTACAAGCCCAAATTCCGTAGTTACTATGATGGACAAGGACTTCATTTACTTCGCAGTATCGGTATTCCTATTTGCTTGATTACGAATGAGCATGGCCCTCGAGCTCGTTCGATCATTGATATGGTGAAAAAATGGAACTCATCCCCCTCTTCCCGGAGTAAGAAGATGGGCCCCGGCTGGAGGCCAGTGACGCTTTACATGGGTGTGGGGGGTGTGAAAAAAGTTCATACGGCTGAAGAGTGGCTCAAGACCATTGGTAAATCGTTTGATGTGTGTGCGTACATGGCTGATGACATTTTGGATGTGCCGTTACTCCAAAAAGTTGCGCTCCGTGCGGCACCCGCGCAGGCAGAAAAGGTTATTCGCAATATTGCTCACTTTGTTTCTGAGCGCGAAGGTGGTTCTGGAGCATTTCGCGACCTCGCCAACTTTATCCTTGAAGCCAAGGGCATCGATCCGCTCAAGCTTACTTTTGAATAAAAAAGCCCGCCGGTGGTGTGCCGGCGGGCGGGGGTGGGAACGAGGGGGACTGGTTACAGCGAAAGGATGTCCAGTGTGCGGTCGGAGTCGATCAGCTCGCGGACTTTGAGGAACGTGTCAGTTGGCATGTTGCCGAAGTTGAGGGGTTCACCGTTCTTCTCCAGTACCTTGGTGGCATCGTCCAGCTCGCGCAGATATCGGTAGAAGTTCTCATCTATGATCGGCTCCCAGTGTTCCTTACCCGGAATTTTAACCAGAAGCTCTTGGAACGTCAGGCCGAAGATGCGCGCGAGCTCCGAACGGACCTTGGGATGGTTGATCAGGGTGACGCCTGGGTACCAGGTCATGGTGAACATCCGAGTATTGACCGATTTCGAGCTGGCGCCGAACCGGGCGTAGAACTCCGTCTGCCAGAGCATGAACAGCACGCTCTCCTTGACGTCTTGGAGCGTTTCGGTAGGTGAGCCGACGATCCAGGTGCAGTTGCCGTGGATACCCACGCGGGCAGCATTCTGGATGCCCAAGATCATGGAGCGCGGGAACTCGTGCGGTTGACCATCCACGGTAACGGCAGTGAAGCCGTTGCTCAACGTGTGGCCGCCCTTACCGATTGCCTCCAGGACTTTTGCGCTTGCGCTCTCGGGGCCGAAGCCAATATACTTGCAGCCGGCCTTGGCCATGACCTCGGCGGTGCCTTTGGTGATCTTGTTCAGGCCCGCGACTTCATCCAGACGGGTGTGGGTTCCCCAGGCAACCAAGCTGTTCAAATCCTTGATCCTGCCCAGAGTTACCGCAAAGTTGTCATCGGGGAAACCATGAAACTTGATGCCATAGCGCTCAATGTGCTCATGAAGCTCTCGCATGATGTGCTCTGCCGAACGCACTCCCCACAGTTGTTCGCCCTGCGTCTTGCGGAAGCAGTAGAAGCAATGGTATGGACATCCGCGGCTGGAGACTGATGTCGTCTTAGGCACGACATCCTCATCTCTCCATGGAGCGGCCGACGAATTGTTGGCTGTGGCGCTCCAGGCCGGTACATTCAAATACCAATCCAGGATGGGGTTGCCGTCTACGTCCTCGCGCAGAAGTTCCAGATCAGCGTGAGGTAACGCATTCAGGTTATGCGGCCGATCGCCCGCATACAGGAAACGGTGCCGGCCGTTGATCTTACTGATGTAATACGGCTGGAGCTTCCCGCTGTTCAGCGCCGATTCGATGCCGTATCGCTTGATGGTTAAACCGTCATAGACGATCTTGATGATCACATCGTCGCCTTCGGAATGCGCAACGCCGTCTAACCCTGGGATGTAGCTGAACAACCCTGTCTTCAGTTCGGTTGCCAGCCCGCCGCCGGATACCAGAAACACGTTGGGCAAGAGTCGCCGGATAATTCTCACGATCTCTTCCTGCCACTTTAGAGTGGTAATCTTGCCAGACAGAGCGACTACATCAGGCTCGCCGTGGTGGCGAATGTGGCGCTGGATGAGCCCAAACGTTTCCGCGTGTGTCAGGTGGCGACCCCACTTCAGGCCACGCGTCGTGGCAACCTCGTCGCAGATGCGGTACGCGTTAAGATCTACGATGGTGGCATCAACGCCGCAGTTTCGTCGGAGGTTGGTTGCCATGAGCAACGGGCCTTCTGGCGTGGTGTTTGGTCGAGCTGTCTCTCGCAGGGGCATATTGATGAACACCACCCGAGCGCCTTTCAGGTCGCGATAGGTGATGCCCTTGATCACGTCTGCAGGGTGCACATGGGCACCCGTTGCAGTGTCACGAACGGGCAGTGCGATACCCATGTGGTCTCCTTTTCTGTTAGATTGCGCAGTACGCCGTATGAAGTTTGTGGATCTCTGTTGTCAATGTTCACACCGGATAATGTACCGGAAAACTTGACTTTTGTCAATTCGTGACTATACTAAGTATTCACATTCTTTGGGAATCTTGATACAGTGACAGGGGTACAGGAGTATATGAATATTTCTGCAAAATTACTTCAAAAATTCAAGCAAATTAGGGTTCTTGCCCTTGATTGTGATGGAGTTTTAACTCCCCTATATCTTGATACGGGCGTGATTATGACCAAGGAAGTAGCTAGCCAACACACCGGCCGTGATTTTGTTTATGTTTTTGAGTCCGCAAGATTTTCCCATCAAGACGGGCAAGGTATAGACCTGGTGCGAAAAGAGGGAATTTCAGTTCTTATTTTAACTACGCAACGAAGTGGTTATGTTCAGGCTCGGGCTTGGAAATTAGGTGTACCTTTGGTCCAAAACAAAGATAAAGTTGCTGGACTAAAAGAATGGCTGAAAGAGAATTGCCCTAAAACGAATTTAAAAGATATATGTTTTGTCGGTGACAGTACGAATGATGTTGATATTATGAAAATTGTCGGTGTCTCGGCTTGTGTGGCTGACGGTGCTACAGAAGCAAAAAAAGTAGCCGACTATGTTACCAGACAGAAAGGTGGGGATGGAGCGGTTCGGGAAGTCTGTGACTTGATTGTTCGAGCCAAAGCTAGTCAGAATAAGATTCGATAATAAACGGATATTATGAAGAGAAAGATGAGAAAAAATAAAACACGTACTCATAAGGTGCAAAATGCAGGGCCGTCCCTTTTCTCTTTGGCTGGGAAAACTGCTCTCATTACGGGTGGAGCGGGATACTTTGGCAAAGAGTTTGTGCGCGGGCTTTTGGACTCTGGAGCAAGAGTAATTGTTATCGAAAAACCAGAGGTTGGTTATGAGGTACGGGATTCGTTTAAGGGAGAATACCCGGGCAGAACTTTTTGGCATGAAGTTAATCTCTTTGATGAGAAAGCGACAGATAAGGTCTACACTAAAATTCTCAAGGAACACCAGGTTGATATTCTTATCAATAATGCGTTTGTGTTTGGTTCTCAAACAGGTTTTTATCTTAGGAGACGCGAGACAATCAAAAGTGCTACTCATGACGAATTCAGGAATGCATTTGAGGCTGGAATCTGGTGGGCAGTTCAATCGACAAAGAAATTTGGCCTTGCCATGAAAGAGCGAGGCGGAGGATCAATTATCAATATCACCTCTTCATTAGGTGTGATAGCTCCAAGCCCTACCACCTATGAAGGATTCAAACACTCTATAAATCCACCTGCGTACAGTGTCGTAAAAGCGGGACTCCTACACTGGACTCGCTACAGCGCCTCTTTTTTGGCTCCGGTTCGAGTTAACGCGCTCTCACCTGGTGCTATTCCGAATCTGAAAGAAGGACATCATAAGGCGGGGAAGGAATATGATGATGGGTTCTTACCCAGTCTCGCAAAAAAGATGGTGCTTAGTCGCTGTGGGAAAGTACATGAACTTGTTGGGCCCCTGATCTTCTTAGCTTCCGATGCTTCTAGTTATGTAACGGGGCACAATCTACTGGTGGATGGTGGCTGGACAGTCATATAGTTGGTATATTATAATTGAAAAATGATCAAGATACCAAGAAATTTTGGGGCTCGACTTGTACGGTTTATCCTGGGGAGGCCCGCCCCAACAACTCAAGATGTCTTTATCGCCAGCATTCCGATTGGGAGAAGTCGCCCTTGTTTTTTTGTCGCAGAAATCGGGATCAATCACAATGGGAGCATTGAGATTGCGAAGAGACTCATTGATGCCGCATCTGAAGCCGGAGCTCAAGCGGTAAAATTTCAAAAGCGCACGGTGCCAGTCGTATATTTGCCAGAAGAACTCGCCAAGCCGCGTGCTGTAGATCGAACAGTACTCGAGAATGCTATAAATCGTGGCGTATTGTCGCCGGAGGCCGTAGTACGTCTTCAGAAATCTGATTTTAAAGACAGTACCAACGGCGACTTAAAATGGGCACTTGAGTTTACGGAGGCTGAGTATCGCGGTTTGTTTGATTATGCAAAATCGAAAGGATTGCTTGCATTTGCTTCTCCGTGGGATTTGGAGAGTGTTGATGTTCTTGAACGGCTCAACGTGCCTTGCTGCAAAATTGCGTCCGCGAATCTTACCGATCATGATCTTCTTCGCAAAGCACGTGCAACGGGTAAACCTGTTATCTTGTCAACCGGCATGAGCACTAGCGGAGAAGTTTCAAAGGCCGTAGAAGTCTTAGGGACTCAAAACCTCATCCTCTTACACACAGTTTCAACTTATCCCTCCGAAGACAGCGAATTAAACATTCGAGTTATTACAAAAATGCGACAGGAATTTCCAACGGTTCCTATCGGGTATAGCGGCCACGAAAAGGGATTAATTCCGACGCTGGCTGCCGCAAATGTCGGTGCACACATGATCGAGCGACATATCACGCTCGATAAAAAGATGTTTGGCACCGATCAATCGGCGAGTCTTGAGCCACAAGAATTTGCTCAACTCATTCGTGACGTACGAATTATGGAAAAAGCTCACGGGGACGGCATAAAACGGGTATTGCCTTCAGAAATTCCCATTCGGGAAAAATTGCGAAAAGTATAGCTTTCTTATTAAACCTACCTTCCAGTAGCGATTTGGAGATATACGAAAACGGTGCGATGACATCAAGCCGTTTTCTTTTGAATAATTATTTAAAATGTGTAGTATTGAGCTATGCAGATTGAACACTGGCCAATTGATCCTGAATTAAAGCGCGAAGCGGAACAGAACTACCGGACAAAGTTTGCTTTAAATCTAAAAAACAGTGAGCCTATGAGCATCATCCGGGAGCTGACGTTTGATGGAGTTGTGCCCAACATTACGGTTAAAGACATCGAGGAACTTTTTACGTACATAGAGCGGCACTTCTTAAAGAAATTGCTTGAGGGTATTGGTCTCGAGGTTGGAGCCGGTTCTCTGACGTTCAGTTCGATTCTTGCTCGCCGACCAGCGGTAGAGAAAATATATGGTGTTGAGATTTGCCAACCGATTGTCGAGTATTTAGCGCCAAAAATTATCAGTCATGTTCTTGGCGATCATACTGATAAAGTTATCGGTGCAATCGGTAGTTTCGATGATATCCAATTGGCGGATGCCTCAGTTGATTTTGTTTTTGATTTTTTTTCGTTACACCATTCATCAAATATTGACGTGACGCTCAAAGAGTTAGGTCGTGTTCTCAAGCCAGGAGGTTTTGTGCTCTGTCTTGATAAAGCACGACCAGATCGATATACCCAGGAGGGCCTGAATGAACTTCTTGATATCGAGTATCCGGCGGACTACAAACGGCAGTTCGGTTTACCTCCTGATCAACCGCTGACGCGGCGCATGAACGGCGAGCGCGAGTATCGGCTCAAGGATTGGAGAGCAGCGTTTGAGCGTGCCGGCTTCTCCCAGTTTTACTACGCATACCTTGATCGGCCAGTTGGATCCGGTGTGGCGCATCTGGTAAAGAATGTTCTTGCGGTTCTACCGATTACTCTACAGCGAATCATAAATCCAATACTTCCTGGACCACGCTTTAATCACAAGTTTATTCTTGAGCCGACAAACCGCATCTTTGCTCATCCGGTCGTTGCGTTCCGAAAAGAAATGTCTCTCATGATTGCTTATCGATGAGTACGATCTGTAAAATCTGCGGAAGCAATGTGATAAAACCAGCTTTTTCGGAAATGCCTGAAATCCTCCAGTGTCGAAAGTGTTTGACGGGGTTTTTGACTCCGGAAATTATTCCGTATCAGCCGGAATCATATTATCAGAGAGCGGAAAATTATGCCGGCGTGCTTTTGCAGCCCTATCGTCTGAAAAATATCCGCGATAATGCCCGAGAAATTCTAAAGATTATCCGGCATCATGTGCAACCCTGGCACAAAACACTTTTGGATATAGGCGCCCATACGGGGTTCTTTGTCCGAGAGGCGCAGTTATCCGGCTTCGATGCCCTTGGGATTGAGCTGAACACATCTGCTGTTGCTTGGGCACAGGAGCGGGGAATCTCGGTTGTCCAAGGCACTCTTCAGAACCTGTCGGAAGGGAAAACTTTTGATGTGATTACGATCTTCCATGTTCTTGAGCATATTTCTAATCCCATAGCATTGCTTCACGAGATTCGTCACCGTCTCAACACCAACGGGTTATTATGCATTGAAGTGCCGAACTTCAATAGCTACCTTGCCCGCAAAGACGGGCCAGCCTGGAAGTTTATTGCCCTGGAACATCTTTTTTACTTCTCTGACCAAGGGATATCTTCAATGCTTACGCAACTCGGATTTTCAATTATATGTATACGTAAGCGAAACTACGAACTCAATGATTTAAATATTCGGAAGCTTTTACACTATTTTTGGGGTCCCAGTTTGAAACGCAAGCGGCTCGTCATGAAATCACATACTTTGAGCACGGATAAGACAACTCCAGAGAGTATTCTGCGGAAGCTCCTGAAAGGGATTCTTATTGCCGGCATTACACTCCTTGGGCGCCAGGATCATATATTCATAATTGCTCAAAATAGTCATGTCAATCATCAAAAAAATTAAAGATAAACTATACTGGGTCAAACAGCTCTGGGTTTCGCTGTTCATCTACCCGACCCTTCGGGAGCATGATACCAAATATAATCGCTATTGGCATGAACGAAAGTTATCGGCTAAAAGCTTAAATGAGTTTCAACAAGATCGAGCGAATCTCGCCTTGCGTTACTTGGAAGCAGGCAGTTCAATAATGGATATCGGTGCTGGTAATGGCGCCGTGCTACTGGACATTAATAAACGGAAGCCGATGCGTTATCTAATCGGTGTCGATATTTCTGACGATGCCCTTCGCATGATCCGCGAGAATGGAATTAATGGAATCCATGCGGATATCTCTATGCTTGCCGAGCGGCAATTGTTACCCCCAGTAGATTATATCTTTCTGTTCGAAGTAATCGAACATACCCCATCTTCAGAAGATCTCTTGAATTGGGCTTTCAGCAATGCCCGCAAAGGCGTCTTTTTTTCGGTGCCCAACACCGGTTTTATTTCCCATCGGTTGCGGTTACTCTTTGGAAAGTTTCCGCTTCAATGGCGCGCTCATCCTTCTGAACATGTCCGTTTTTGGACTTTAAGGGATATGCGATGGTGGCTCTCGCAATTAAATTATCAAAACTATCAACTTATTGCATACCAAGGTATCCCATTCTTAAAGAGAATACAGCCATCTCTTGCGGCTCAAGGACTCTTTGTTTTCATTCCTAAAAGGTAGCGATCCGACGACGAGATTCGATCTCCCATAGGAGAATATTCCAGAAGAGTCCCACGAAGGTAACAGTAAGGGAGGCAATAATGACCCCCCACACTCCCCACATAATTCCAAATGCGATGAAAAGAATAATCCTCGATATATGCGCGATGACGCTACTGAGGTATAGGGCGCGAATCATAGCATGGGCACGGAATATTTCTGCGATGTAGGTCCCCGGGAGCAAAAAAATAAAAACAAGAGCAATTACTTGCGAATACCGAACTGACTCGGGGTATGCAGGTAACAGGAGTTTAAATATGTGCGGAGTAGCTATAATATAAGAAATGCTTATTAAGAGCCCAAGGAGAAAAGCTTGGGATAAGCGCATATAGAAGGTTTTTCGGAGGTCTATAATCTCTTTTCCGGAAACTTTCGGCATCACTAATGCGGTGAGGGTTTTAAAATATCCGCGGATACGCTCGGGTATCGCTAAAGCAATTCCGTATACGGCCAGTTCTACAGCTCCTAAATAATGGAATACAACAATTTTATCTACATATTGCGAAAGCGTGGAGAAAATATTCATCACACTAAGGTGCTTGAGATAGTTTAGAAATTGAGCTTTTTGTTCGGCTAAAAACTGACTCTGCTCACCACTTAATTGCAGAGTGCGGTAATAGAAAAAGAGGAGAGGGGTAAGGCTACCAAGAGCATAGACGGTGATAATGAATAAAAGATTGTCGGTAACAGCGAGAATACTCACCATAGCGGCTATATAAAAAAAACTGGTAAAAATTTGATATCCTGCAATCTGTCGGAATTGTTTTTTTCCGAAAAGATAAGCGCCGTAGGTATTAAAAGAAGTGGTCAAAGGGAATGTTACCGCTAGAATGCATACGGCAGTGCCGATGAGCGCATTATTATGGATAAAATAGTAGCCAGCTACTCCGAACATTGCTATCGTAAAAAGGACATTCCAGCGCAATTGGATTTTAAGGGCATAAGGGAGTACTCCTTCGTAGCCTCGCGCCGCAGCTTGAGTAACTGCGATATTAATTCCTGTAAGAGTGAGAAAGCTAAGTGATCCAGAAAGAGACATGACGAATTTATAAGTTCCATAAATATCTTTCGGAAGGAGATTCGCGAAAGCCCAGACGAGGGCTATCGATAGGACGGAACTAAAGATAAAAGGAGCTGTTGACCAAAAACCGCCTCGAGCGAGGTAGATCATATCCGTCTTCGTATACTGCTGTAGGCGGAGCAGAAGCTGACGCAGAGCTTCCTTATACCGATCCATCATTGGGCTACTCTATCGCAAAACAACCGCTTTTACAATCAAAGAATTTCAGCTACTCTATAGGTACATGGCCCCTTCCTTAAAAGAAAAAATCACTTATTTTTACCAGCATTCATTTGTCCGGAATGTAGCTACGCTCCAAGCAGGAAATTTTTTCGGGACTGCGATCCAAGCTGTTGTCGGTATTCTATTGGCTCGGTTTCTTCAGCCTGAACAATTTGGTGTCTACGCATTGGTATTCAGCTTGGCCAGCCTGACAAGCATTTTGCTCGGCACCGGAATTCAGGATGCCATTACTCCCGCTATCAGTCGGGCCTGGTTCCAGGGTGATAAAGAAGAGGTGGGTCATATTTTGGCATTCTGGGTGAAGTTAATTTTAATGACTGCTATTCTTACGCTCGTAGTATCAACGGTTTTACCGTGGGCGGGAGGGCGGTTTTATAGAAATACTGATATTGGTTTCTATGCGATGGTTATTGTGGCGGCTTCGGTTATTTCGACGCTGATTTTTTCTTTTACGTTGCTTGCGCTCCAAATCTCCGGACATATTCGAGGCATGATGCTCCTAACGCTTTCGGACCAGTCAGTTCGCTATGGATTTTCGCTAGCGCTTGTCATCGGAGGGTTTGGGGTTCTCGGCGCCGTAGCCGGCCATTTGTTTGGCGCTATGATTGTCGTATGCGTCGCGGGAATAATTTGGATGTATCTCCATCGGCGATACGCGCTCATCCCTTCATTGAGTATACTCGTGGATTCGGCGCGCAGAGCAAATTTGAGGCGATTATTAAAACCAAGCCTTTGGGTCTCTCTGGATCGAAACATTGCCATGCTGTACATGTCATTACCGGTGGCTCTAGCGGGATTATTTATCACAACGACGGAGGTTACTTATTTTAAACTTTCATTCGGGTATATTAGTCTTGCCATGAGTTTATTGGGGCCAATTTCTGTTTTACTAAATGTCGAATTTCCGAAAATCCAGGTCGAAAATTCGAAAAAATTAATCTCGCATTTTATCCGTGTTTCCCTCTATGCCACGGGCTTATCAGTTCTCATAACAACCGGAGCAATTATCGCCTCTCCCGTTATGTTTAAGATTCTCTACGGCGAGGCTTTTATGCCCAGCGTGCCCTATGTATTTGGCTTATTTCTATATGGAGCATTGTTCGGCATTGGCGTTGGGCTTGGTCCGATGTGGCGAGCGATTGATCGGGTAAAAACATCAATTCTTATTAATCTTTGCACATTGGGAGCGGGAATACCGCTGGGCATCATCCTCATCCGAGAATTTCATGTCTGGGGAGCGGTAGCGATGGTTACGCTTTGGTATACCGTTTCGCACCTCGCTTCTTTCATATATCTCGCCACAAAGCTTCGAAAACTTTGACCCCACACCTTCTAAATATATGCATTATATTTATTTAAGAAGGTGCGGAAAGTTGAACGTTCTGTCTTATCCGTGTAATATATAGTATCTATGCAGATATCAGAACCGCTACTCGCCCGAATTCTGCGCTATACGATTTACGTTTCGGCTTTCATGCCGCTGATTATCTTTTCTCAGTTTATTTCACCGTTCCATTTCGGCAAAGTAGTTGTGTTTAGAAGTATTGTTGAACTGATGGTTGTGGGCTATCTTTTGCTCCTTTGGCAGGATCGATCATATCGTCCAAAAACGAATATTATTTTTTGGGCGCTCCTGGCTTTTGTTGCGGCCTTCAGCGTAACCACTCTTGCGAGTATTCAGCCCTATGCCAGTTTTTGGGGAACGCTGGAACGTATGGGAGGACTGTGGACTTTCTTCCATTATTTTTTGTTCTTTATTATTGCGACTGCCGTCTTGCGTAAGCAGGAGCATTGGGAAACGTTCCTTACCTGTACGATCGCGACTGCCATTCTTTCTGCTCTCTACGGTTTTGGACAGAAAACGAATATCAGTTTCTTTATCGGTTCAGGGGGGAGAGAAAGGATTTTTGGTACGATTGGTAATGCGGCGTTGTTTGCCGGCTATGAGATTGTTAATATTTTCTTAGCGCTAACATTACTGCTTCGCCCCAATAACTCGCAGTTTAAAAAGATTGTATATGGAACAGGGGTAGTTCTGGGCTCCTTGGCGGTTACCATGACTGTGGTTCGCGGCTCGTTGTTAGGGTTAGGGGCCGGCTTACTAATGTTTTCTCTTTGGTATTTTTTGAAAACAAATTCCCGGAAAGCAAAGCTGGTTTTGCTAAGCCTTGCAACGGTAGCATCTCTCTTCGTGGTAATACTCATCACTCCCCTAAAAGACGCGAGTTTTATTGGAAATTCTAAATTTTTGCGCCGCGTAACGGATACCTCGTTTGAATCCTTTACGGCGAAAACACGATTTTGGGCATGGCAGGCTGGTTTGAAAGGATGGAGCGAAAGCCCTCGGCGAATACTTCTTGGGTGGGGACCGGAAAATTTTAATATCCCATTCTCAAAGTACTTCAATCCGAAATTTTTCACCGGTTACGGCGCAGAAACGCTTTTTGATCGCGCCCACAACATGTTTGTGGAAGTGTTGGTGACTATGGGATTAATTGGCTTCATTACGTATGTAGGAATTTTCTTTTTTTCTTTTCGAGCATTGCGCACCATTCGACATGCGCAGACTGATAACTATATCTATACTATCGGTCTTTCTTCGCTCATTGTTGCGTATGCGATTCACAATGCGTTTATTTTTGATACCTCGGCTAATCTTCTCGTATTTTTTACAATACTAGGATTTATTGCCTTCCTCTTGATGCGTGGCAAGGATCGGGATATAACAGCTTCTCCTCAACCAGTTCGGATTAATCCCGCCTTGCGCTTTATAGTGGGGTCGCTACTGGCTATTACTGCTCTGGTCTTGATATACAGGACGAACATAATACCGTCTAAGGCAAATTATGCTTCAACGCGAGGCATTATCGCCGGCTGGGCTAATGATTTTTCAGGAGCAGTAGTAAAATTCACTGAAGCCATGAACTATAATGTTCCGGGCAGGTATGAAATTCGCCATCGTTTCGGGCAGTACTTGTTGGAATATAGCGGCGCCAAACAGCAAACTCCGGAGGTTGAATCCGCGGTGAAGCTTGCTATTGACGAAATCACGAAAAATCGTGATGAAAATCCTGCCGATTACCTTCCACTGCTATATTTATCGCGCCTCAATATCAATTTGGGTCGGGGCGACGCAAAATCACCTTACAATGACATAGCTTTACAGCATTCTCTGCGCGCCCTGGAGATTTCTCCTACATTCATTCGAACTTTTTATGAAATCGGTCAGGGATATCTAAATAAGAAAGATTATGAATCAGCCATTAAGTATTTCAAGCAGGCGGCCGAGCTTAATCCTGAAGTCGGACTGTCGTATTGGTATTGGGGAATTGTGGAAATCACTCGGGGCAATCCCGATGAAGGATTACGGGTGATTAATATGGCTTTAGACCGGGGATATGCGCCGAGTGAAAGCGACTACCTGAACTTAGCCCAGCAGTACGTCGCTCGGAAGGATTATCAAGCGCTTGCCGATATTTACGAGCGGCTTGTTAAACTTAATCCAAAAAACTCTGAATACTACACGTCACTCGCCGTAGCGTACGCAAATCTGGGGAGAGTTGATGACGCGCTGGCGATGGCGCGCAAGGCAGTAACGATTGATCCGTCGCTCTTGCCCAGCGCCCAGGAATTTGCCCGCGAACTTGGCCGGGAACTCTAAGAGAATAACTTGACGCCTAACGGCCGCCACCTCGAAGTACGAGGTTGAGAGTTTTAAGAATGATCCCTATATCGAGGATCAATGAACGATTCTTAATATAGTAGAGATCGTATTGAAGTTTCTCTTTTGTTTCGATAACGGAAGCATAGTAGCTTTTTTGGAGCTGTGCCCATCCGGTTGCTCCGGGTTTCACGAGATAGCGTTCTTCGTAAAAAGGGATTTCTTGCATCAGCTTATTATGAAATTCCGGTCGCTCTGCTCGAGGTCCGATAAATGACATCTCGCCTTTTAAGATATTCCAAATCTGGGGAAGTTCATTCATGCGAGTTTTTCTGAAAAAGTTTCCAAGCCGTGTGATGCGCGGATCATTTTCTTGTGCCCATACCGGACCAGTATTCGCTTCTGCTCCGCCGCGGGCATCATTGGCAATCATCGTTCGAAATTTAAACATTTCGAAAACTTTGCCGCGCTGTCCCACGCGTTGCTGTTTGTAAAAAATAGGCCCCGGTGAATCAAAGCGTACTACCAAAGCAATTATCGGGGTCATAAGTAAGGTGGGAATGCCCAATAAGAATACGCCGATGATATCAAAAACCCGCTTCATTGCTTCATATGTGCGGCGAGTTCCTTCTGTTATATTTTCCAAGAACCAAATTTGGTTGATGGCATCCAACGGAACCCGCCCGGTCATTTTCTCGTAGATGCCCGTCAAGTTATAAAAATTGACGCCGTATTCAAGAGACTTATAGAAGATATCGATGATTTCTTTCACTTGATACGCTTCAGGGCTTAAAATCACCACCGAAATCTTTTCTTTTCTAATTGTCTGTTCGATGTTGTCTAATCCTTGGATGATGCCAAATTCGGCGAATTCGTTGTTCTGATCCTGGAAGGTTGCAGGATTGATATCAACGATGTATTTCAGTTCATAACCAAGCTGGGGATTGTTTTTCATGAACTGGGCGAGCTCACGGGCAATCGGATTGATGCCAACGATGACCGTCCGCTTGTGGAAGCGTTTCTCAATGAGTCGATTAAAGAAATATCGGCTCCCAAGAGCAAAGAAAGAAAATAAAATAAGGAAAAGAAATAAGTTAGTTTTGGGCGTAATGCCAAAAATCGGGCTAAGGTAAAGAAAGGCAATGGCGAGGGCGGCGCCAATGCCGATTGAACGTAAAAGGCTGGAATAGAACCACGAATTATTTCTAAGGTTCCGAGTGTCAAATAATCCGTTGATGTAGAAAATAACCAGCCAAATAACAAATAAAAAACTAAAAGGAAAGATATGAAGAGAAAGCTGTTCCCTGAACTCGGCGGGGTAGCGAATTAAGAGCATGACAATCAGGGCCCCGTAAAGAATAATAATATCAGCGGCAAAGAGAGCAGTTTTTTTCATTGTTTTGATGCCTATTGCTCATTACGGTAAATAAAATAATCTTTTTTGTCAACCAGCCGGTTTATTGTTACACTTAATATCATACCTTCGCATGAATATTCGCTTCGTTATCACGAAAACATTTATGGCAGGCATTTTCGCCGGTGCGATTTTTTCGTTTGTTCCGGCATTAGCCCAAGCAGATGTGCTGGGTCAGCGGGAGACTTTCTTTGTAAATAAAACGTACGATCAATATGCGCGAACTCAACTAGACGCCACATTGCGTCACATCAGTGATCGCCTGTATTTCTATACCGATGACAAGTATTGGAATCAATTAACGCCGTCACTACAGGCATCGTTAATTCAAAGCATGCAGATACTGGGATCAGATTTTGATACGCATATATATCCGCAAGAAACGGCATTCTGGGGTTCCGATCCGCAGCCGGGCATCGATGGTGACCCTAGGATAACCATCCTTCTTGAAGCGCTTACGACGAGCAACGGGGGTTATTTTGACAGCATACATACGTATGCTCGAGAACCGGGAAGAGACTCTAATGAACGGGAGATGATTTCGCTGAACATGGATGCTCTGCCAACGAATCTCATGCCAGTTTTTTTAGGCCACGAATTTCAGCACTTGATCTCTTCATATCAAAAAGGAGACCTGCGCAGGGTGAATGAAGAGGTGTGGTTGAATGAATTGCGCTCGGAGTATACGGCGACGCTTCTGGGCCAAAATTCACCTTTTGAATCTTCGAGTCTCTCGCGCCGGATGCAGACATTCTTGCGCGCGCCATCCGATAGCCTGATTGAATGGGCCAATCTGCCGGGCGATTACGGCATTGCCGCGGTATTTGCCGAGTATCTTACGGGGCGTTACGGATCGCGTATTTTAAGCGAGTCGGCAAAGAGTTCTTTCGCCGGTATCGCCTCTCTCAATAATTTTCTATCGCAAAATAATGAGCCGGAGAGATTCTCTGATATATTTATAGATTGGATGGTGGCTTCATATTTTAATGATCGATTAAGTTCTCGATATGGATATACTCGTCCTGAATTGCAGGGTATCCGCGTAGGGCCCACTAGCCAAAAAATACTCTTCTCAGAGGCGGAAATTTTCACGATGGCCTCCATCAAGTATTGGCAACCAACTTGGATGGAATTTTTTATCGGCGGCAATTCCGCGGCAACTGCGAAAATCGATATGACGGGTCAAGCCGCGGAAACTACACTGGTGGCCGCGCTTGCCATCTATACGGACGGCACGTATGAAGTTCAAAAGATAAATTTTGTGCAGGGAAAAAGAATCATTTACATTCCCTTAGAAGAATTATCCGGCAAAAAAGTCCAAAAAATTATGCTTGCCGTCACCTACGGACATGATGCTGTGGGATCGGTGAGTGTCATGCCCGCGTTTGATTTTTCCGTGAAGGCATCGCTCGTGGATGCCGCCGCATATGAGCAGGCGCGAGCCAGTGAAACTGCCTGGAGTGAGAATGGGCAGATGATTCCCGAAGGTTCGCTTATTAAACACGATAACGCCGAACCGGAAGCTTATGTGACGTGGGGGAGTTATAAACGCTACCTGCGCCCGGAGATCATCACCCTTTATGGCCACCTCGACCCCTCCAAGACAATTCCCGTGAATCCCGCGACATTCAATCAGTACGCAATTTCCAACTATGTCCGGGTTATTAATGACAAGAAAGTCTATGCTATCTGGCCCGATGGAACTAAGCATTGGCTCAATATCCCCGGGGAGCAGTTTACGGCATCGGGCCGCGACTGGAACGCTATTTTCACGATCAATGAAGCTGAATTGAATGCTTACCGAACAGGGGTTGATATCGCCAGGTAACTTAGCTCGCTTCTCTGCTTCATATTCCCGACGTCTCCGTTGAGCCACTTCCCGAGCATCGGATTCAGAATGCAGTTCGCGCCTTGGGCAATTCTTTACTCACTCCTCATTGTGAAAGACAAAAAACTGGTTCCCCTCATCGGGTTCGGACCAGTTTTTCGTTTCTCTCAAATTTCGTCATTCTCTGCGAATTGCTGGCAGTCGCTCTAGGCATTCCTTATTCCGATGCTCGGTGAGTTTTGGTTCATTTCGGCAAATACTCCATAATGGTTTTGAAGACAGTAACGTATTTTTCACCTGATTGAAGAATACTAACTTTTCTGCTACCATAGGGCATTCAAATGTCTTTCCTTTCTCGCGTATTTGGTGATGCCAACGCCAGGTATATTCAATCACTTCAGCCCATCGTAGACGCTATTAATGCTCTGGAAAAGGATTTCCAAGTGCTTTCGGACGATCAGTTGCGCGATAAGACGTTAGAATTTAAAAAACGGATTTTAGACGGCGAATTGCTTAACGGCATCTTGCCGGAAGCATTCGCGGCAGTGCGCGAAGCATCTCGCCGCGTTTCTCAAAAACGTCATTTTGATGTTCAGCTCATGGGTGGCATTGCCTTGCATCAAGGAAAGATCGTCGAAATGCGAACCGGTGAAGGTAAGACATTGGTGGCCACGCTTCCGGCTTACCTCAATGCTCTTGCCGGCGAAGGCGTTCATATCGTAACCGTCAACGACTATCTCTCCCGCCGCGATACTGTCTGGATGGGTCAGATTTATCATGTCCTTGGATTGACGGTTGCGTGTATAAATCATGATTCCGCCTATCGCTATGATCCCTCGTTCGCTAAAGCCGCAGAGGGCGAAGCCCTGGATAAGGAGCGGGATATTGAGGGGAGCTTTAAAGTTATTCACGAATTTCTTAAGCCGGTGGCTCGCCGAGAAGCATATACCGCCGATATCACCTACGGCACAAACAATGAATTTGGCTTTGACTATCTCCGCGATAATCTCGTTCCCACGGCGCAAGAAATGGTTCAACGTCCGCATACCTATGCTATTGTCGACGAAGTAGATTCTATTCTTATTGATGAAGCGCGTACGCCGCTGATCATTTCTGCTCCCGATGCCGAATCGCCGAAACTCTACGAGACTTTTTCAAAAATCATCCCGCATCTCAATGGAGAGACTGATTATGTCGTTGATGAAAAGCTAAAAGCGGTTTCAATTACAGAAAGCGGCATCGGAAAAGTCGAACAGCAGTTGGGGATGGGAAATATCTACGATGAAGGCGGCATTAAATACGTCCACCACATGGAACAAGCGCTGCGGGCGCAGGCGCTCTTTAAACTTGATCGCGATTATGTCGTCAAGGACGGCGAAGTTATCATTGTTGATGAATTTACGGGGCGATTGATGCCCGGCCGGCGCTGGTCAGAAGGCCTTCACCAAGCCATCGAAGCAAAAGAAGGCGTGAAAGTTGAAAATGAATCGCGCACTTTGGCGACAATTACCTTCCAAAACTATTTTCGTCTCTATAAAAAGCTTTCCGGCATGACCGGTACGGCCAAAACTTCCGCTGAAGAATTTCATAAAGTCTACAATCTGGATGTCATCTCTGTTCCCACGAACAAAATGGCGATTCGTAAAGATTTTCCAGACCGTATCTATAAAAATGAAACGGGGAAATTTCGAGCAATCGCTCGGGAGATCAAAGAACGCAATGCCAATGGCCAGCCGGTACTCGTTGGCACGGTTTCTATTGAAAAAAATGAAATACTTTCAACAATTCTCGAAAAAGAAGGGATTATCCACAATGTATTAAACGCCAAGAATCACGAGCGAGAAGGAGAAATCATCGCGCAGGCAGGCCGCTATGGCGGCGTAACGATTGCAACCAATATGGCCGGCCGCGGTGTTGATATTATCTTAGGCGGTAATCCGCCCGACCAGGGAGAGGCGGAGAAAGTCTGCAATGCCGGCGGCCTCCATGTGATCGGTACCGAGCGTCACGAAGCGCGCCGCATCGATAACCAGCTACGTGGCCGCGCGGGACGTCAAGGCGATCCGGGATCTTCTCAATTCTTTGTTTCCACGGAAGACGAGCTTGTCCGCATTTTCGGCGGGGATCGCCTCAAGAAAATTATGGAAACGATGGGTGTGGGTGATGACGATGTTATCGAGAACTCATTTATTTCAAGCGCTATCCAGCAAGCCCAAACTCGCATTGAGGGTCACAATTTTGACGCCCGCAAGTATGTTCTTGAGTACGATGATGTGATGAACAAACATCGCGTGAGCATCTATAATCTGCGCAAAAAAGCCCTTGGTGCCGAGAATCTGCGAAATTTAATCATGGGATATGTTCACGAGTTTGTTGAGAATATCATCCGCGTCCATGCGACTACCGAAACGGGTGAGTGGAATTCATCCGAGCTTACCGAGGGCTTGAAGTCGCTCGCGCCATTTACGTCCGCGCTGGACGAAAAAGTAAAAGGCGGGCATAGCGAAGATTTGATTACCTTTGTCCGCGACGAGCTGGAGCGACTCTATAAGGATAGAGAAGAGAAAACCGGCATGGAACAGATGCGAATGCTAGAGCGGATGGTGCTCTTGCGCACGATTGATCAATTATGGATGGATCATATCGACCAAATGGAGCATCTACGCGATTCTGTGCGTCTACGCGCCTATGGCCAGCGCGATCCGCTTGTCGAGTATAAGCTTGAGGCCCAGCGTCTCTTTGACCAGCTATTGCAATCCGTGAAAGCCCAGGTTGCGAACGTAATCTATAAAGTTGAACTTATAACGGCTCCCGAAAAACCGCAGATGCATGAGAGCGGCCCGCTCAATATCAGCGCTCCGGAATCAACTCACCAAGAAACAATCAATGCCGGCGAAAAAGATAAGGTGGGCAGGAATGACCCCTGCCCTTGCGGTAGCGGGAAAAAGTATAAAAAGTGTCATGGGGCGTAGGAAGATAATATGAAGATAATAAAGCAATCAACATACGAAACTTGTTTGCCATGCTGCCTTCTTATTGTAACTGGCAAAACAAGAAAGGATGAGATAGAAATCTGGAAACACGGATGGAAGTTTAATTATCTTATTGGACAGCTTAATTATGTTGCCAATAAGTATAAAAAAGAAATTATAGCGCATGTTGAAAATAGATATTACTTCAGCCAACTTCAAAAGCAAAAAGGTGATGGTGTTAAATTGGTGAATGAAAAAATTGATGCCAAATTGCTTAGTAAACTTTTGGAGAGTGGCAAAGTAATTGTTTATCTGGATTGTTATTATCTTCAAAAAATTCTTCACGCCCCACACTTCGTAGTAGCATTAAATCAAGACAAGGATTCTATAAAAATTGCCGATCCAGCTGATGGAAGATTGAAGAAAATTCCTAAGGATATTATAAAGAAAGGAATTGATAGCTTGCGGAATCACCTTAAGTACAGCCCTGTCTTGATAACGATTCCTGTGGACAGGAATTGAAGATTAAAAAGTGTCATGGGGCGTAATATATGGATACACCAAAACTGACATCCGATCATTTTTATAAATTTTTCCAATGTCCGCACTGGATTTGGTATGACATTTATGGCGACTCTACGCGAAAGCGACAGATGGCGCCTCTCTTGGAAACGATTTTCAAAGGAAAAATGCGCGATGCCGGCTCGATGCTTCGGGAGCACAAGAAATTTGAAGAAATTAAACCCGAACTTTTCCGCGACCTCGACGAAGCATTTCTAGCAACGCTGGAACTCATGAAGCAGGGTAAGAATATCTATCATGGCGTATTGATGAGCAGCAAGTGGGTAGGTATGCCCGATCTTCTGGAAGCGCGTCCCCTTCACCAGATTCAAGGCGAGCCGGAGAAGTCAGAATTTGGCGATTGGTATTACGTTGCTTATGATGCCCAGCAATCACTCGATCTTCGGGATGAATTCAAGTTTCCGCTCGTGTTTTACAGCTTGATCTTGGAAAAACTCCAAGGCGTGCGGCCCAAAGAAGCCTATGTAATTGATGCGAACAATAACGAACGCTCTTTTTTAGTAAATGATTTTGTTGATCAGTTTCATCTGACCCGCGAGCAAATTGAAAAAGTTCTCAACGGCGAAAAACCGGCACCGTTTCTTAAGGGCGGATGTAAGCGAACGCCCTGGTACTCGGTATGCCTCTCTGATGCGCAAGGCTGTAACGACGTTTCGCTCATTCATCGCCTTAGTCAATCTGATCAGCGCCAGCTCTACAACATCGGCATTAAAACCGTACAGGATATGGCTGATGCCAATCTTGATGATCTGCGCAGTAAGCTGGAAGAGTGGCCATTTGATAAATTAGTCCGCCTCAATAACCAGGCAAAAGTTCTCATATCGGGTGAGCCGATGATCCTTCGCAAACCGGAATTTCCGAAGGTAAAGCATGAGGTATACTTTGATATCGAAAGCGATCCGACGCGCGATATTGATTATCTTTTGGGCGTGCTGATTAAGAATACGGAAACGGAAGAAACACAATACCGATACTTCTTGGCCAAAGAAAAGAGCGAAGAACAAAAAATGTGGCGGGATTTTTTGGATTTCCTGGTCACACTCGATGATTTTGTCATCTATCACTATGCTTACTATGAAAACCAGGTGTTTGATCGCATGGTAGTTCAGTATGGCGCGCCCACGGAACTGATTCACAAGTTTCGAGAAAATACGATTGACCTCCATACACGGTTTGTAGATTCCGTGGTCCTGCCGGTCTATTTCTACACGCTTAAAGATATTGCTTATCATCTCGGCTATCGCTGGGATAACCCCAACGCTGGCGGGGCAGAGTCGGTAGTTTGGTATAACGAGTGGCTCGATAAAGGCGACGAATCTATCCTCAAGCGGCTTCTCCGCTATAATGAAGACGATGTCCGCGCAACGCTCTTGGTCAAAGAATGGCTAGAGAACCAGAAGCCATCCAAGAGCAAAGAAAAAGAATCGTTAGATGAATAATAGTCAGACTTTGCGCTTTCTTTTCCCAGCCTCATTCGAAGTAGTTCAGCGAAGACGTCACGAGTTCGTGCGGGGAGCGAACGTTTCTTGCATGGGTTAAAGTATTATGATTTAATCTAGAAGTCAATTTCATCATGAGAAACAACGGATTTATTCTAACAGCGATTATTCTCGTCTCTCTCGCACTCTTTACATTTATCGCCCCCCAATATGTCAATAAAGGCGTTGATGCGGCCAATAATAAATTCTCTCTTGATCTCCCGCACGTGAAAAATGTGCCGTTTCGGCTAGGGTTGGACCTTCTCGGCGGGACGCACTTGGTGTACCAGGCTGATCTTTCCGCAGTAAGCGAAGCTCCCGACCAAGCTATGGCCGGCATCCGCGATGTTATTGAGCGACGCGTGAATATATTCGGTGTTGCCGAACCAATCGTGCAAGTAAGCGGCAATGATCGTCTTATCGTAGAGCTTGCCGGTATTCAGGATGTAAATCGGGCCATTCAACTTATCGGCGAAACTCCGTTTTTGGAGTTTCGGGAAGAGAAAACAGATACACGGGCAATTTTAGAGGCGCAAGGTCAGGGCCAGCGACTCAACGAGGATCCATTTCAAACCACCGGTCTTAACGGGCGCCACATAAAGCGTGCCCAAGTAGTATTTGACCCTCAAACCTATCAGCCCCAAGTGAGTTTAGAGCTCAATGAAGAGGGAACGAAGCTGTTTGGAGAAATTACGCAACGCAATATTGGAAAGCTGGTTGCAATTTATCTGGATGGATTCCCCATCAGCATACCGGTGGTGCAATCCGCCATCACTAACGGCAATGCGGTCATCAGCGGCAATTTCAATCCGAATGAAGCTAAGCTTTTGGCGACCCGCTTGAATTCTGGCGCCTTACCGGTGCCCATTAAGCTTGTTTCACAGCAGACGATCGGCGCTTCATTGGGAGCCGAGTCGTTGGAGAAAAGCTTGAAAGCCGGAATGTACGGATTTATTCTCGTAGCGTTATTCATGATCCTTTTCTATCGTTTGCCAGGTATCTTGTCCGTCGTCGCATTAATGGTATACGTGTTAATCGTGCTCATGTTTTATAAATTAATTCCGGTAACATTGACGCTGGCTGGCATTGCTGGATTTATTTTGTCGCTGGGTATTGCCGTGGATGCCAATGTCTTGATTTTTGCGCGCATGAGGGAAGAATTAGCTGCCGGCCGGTCACTTCAGCAGTCGATTCGGGAAGGATTTCATCGCGCCTGGCTTGCTATTCGTGATAGTCATGTGACCACGCTCATAGGCGCCGCCGGACTATATTTATTCACGAGTTCGATCGTGAAAGGATTTGCCCTAACACTCGGTATTGGCGTTGTGACGAGTTTACTGACTGCTACAATCGTGACTCGATCGTTTTTGCAGTTGTTTTCCGGGCCGAGATTTGAGCGGTTTAAATGGCTGTTTGGCTAAACGATTATCATGAGACCTATCTATAAAATTCTTTTCAGCCTTTCCGTAGTCATGGTGGTGGCTTCAATTATTTCGTTGGCCGCATATGGGTTTAATTTCGGGGTTGATTTTAAGGGCGGTAGCGTCTTGGAATTAGACTTCACCCAGCGTCCGGCTACTGCGGAAGTTGCAAAAATTCTTAACGAGTCCAATATCGCGAACGTGAAAGATGCGGGTGTATCACCCGTGGGTGATTCGGAAATAATCATCAAAAGCGGAGAACTTTCCGAAAAAGATCATCAAGATATCCTAGCAATTCTAAAAAAAGCGTTTCTGAATACGGACACAACGGAAAAGCGGTTTGATTCTGTCGGTCCATTGATTGGTAATGAGCTCAAGAACAAGAGTATTACGGCAATTATTGTCGTGCTTGTCGCTATCAGTCTCTATATTACCTTCGTGTTTAAAAAATTAGGCAGAGTTTTACCAGCGTGGGTGATGGGTGCGGCGGCGATCATTGCGTTGATCCATGATCTCGTTATTCCCATGGGAATTTTCGCCTGGCTGGGCGCATATAAAGGCGTAGAAATTAGTGCCGTCTTCGTAGCGGCAGTACTTACGATTTTGGGCTATTCAATTTCCGATACTGTGGTAATTTTTGACCGTGTTCGTGAGAATATACTGCGCGGGGGCTCGAAGGAGCAATTCAGCGAAGTAGTGCACCAAAGCATTATGCAGACGCTGGTGCGCTCATTAAACACCACCCTTACGACCCTATTATCGTTGGTAACAATCTACTTTTTTGGCGGTGAGAGTGTGAAATATTTTGCACTGGCATTGATCTTGGGGATCTCGCTCGGCGCCTTTTCCTCCATTGCGGTTGCGTCGCCGATATTAGTCTGGTGGTCACGCCGTCGAGCGGGGTAGATTTGACTTAATTCGGTATTAATGATATTGTTTTCTTACGGGTAATTTAACGAGATGAATCCTCACACTCACTTAGCATCGCGTTCTGGAGTGTGGCGGTCAATACTATATAAAAAAGTAACTAAGTTTTCACTATCAGGCGTGGTACCCCTAGCTAGACGAACGGGCAAGCCACAAATGCTAAGTGAGTGTAAGGATGAACAAACAAGACCTCAAAACATTAAGAGCCACGATAGCCAGTATTATCAAACCTCTCTCCGAACGAAACCGAGATATTGTTACTCGGCGTTTTGGTCTTCAAAATGGCAAGCGTGAAACGCTTGAGTCTATCGGCCAGAGCTACAGCATCACTCGAGAGCGCGTCCGGCAGATTGAAGAATCGACGCTTACTCAACTCGCAAAATCAACGGGCGACCACAAAGATGTCCTGAAATATATAAGCGCTATCAAGGCTATATTATCCAAGGAGGGTGGCATCATGAAGGAGCGAGATCTTTTCAACGCGTTCAGCGGCACCGAGAAGTACGATGCAATAAATGCTTCTTTGTCGTTTATCCTTACCTTCAATAAGGAACTCGTAAAATTCGACGAGAATGATCATTATCATGTTTTTTGGGCGATCGATCAGAAAAAATCTGATCAGCTCCACCGGGTCATTAACTCTCTTACCGCCGCTTTCGGAAAGAAAGGCGCGGTTGTATCGGAACAGCAGGTTTACAACTTTGCCCTTGAACAAGGCGTCGTAGCCTCAAATGGCCCAGACTTTTCAGAAAAACAACTTACTGCGTGCATGGCAATCTCCAAGGATCTTTCCAGGAACATCTTTAAAGAAGTTGGTTTGGCTACGTGGCCCGAAGTGAGGCCAAAGGGCGTTCGCGATAAAGCCTATCTTATTATGAAAAAAGAAGGCGAAGCCCGTCATTTTGCCGATATCGCTAAACTCATCAATACTGCCAATTTCAATGATCAGAAATCGGTAAATATCCAGACCGTCCATAACGAACTGATTAAGGATAATCGCTTCGTGCTCGTGGGCCGCGGCATGTATGCTCTTGCCGAATGGGGTTATAAGTCAGGAACCGTTAAAGAGGTGCTTGTAGATATTCTCCGCAACTCTGCCCATCCTTTGGCAAAGAGTGATCTCGTGGCGCGCGTCATGGACGCACGCATGGTTAAAGAGAACACCATTCTTTTGAATCTCCAAGACAATACTCACTTCGTAAAAAACGAAGACGGAACGTACGCACTCCGAAAAGCGTAAGAACCCATTGAAATAGGTTCTAGTTTTTTACGGATTTTTTCGGTATACTGGGAATAATGGATTTCTACCCTTTGTTCGATGGCATTCGCAATGCATTTTTCATTGCCATATCGTATTGGTGGCTTTACTGGCCTGTCCTTCTTGCGGTCGGCGTGGTTCATATTTGGAAAAATTATATTCGGACGGCGTATCTTACCTCGTTGAAATGGGTCGTGCTTGAAGTGAAACCGCCGCCGGATGTTGAGAAGAGTCCTAAAATAGCAGAAAATTTCTTTTCGGGCTTGCATGGCGTATATGCCAAGCCTCTTACCGAAAAAAAGCAGTTCTTTGAAGGCAAAGTACCGGATTGGTACAGCTTTGAAATCGCCGGCAATCAGGGTGACGTCAGATTTTATATCCGTACGCTTGAGGACAACCGAAATATCGTGGAAACTCAGATCTTTGCGCAGTATCCTGATGCGGAAATATCCGTTGCGGAAGACTATATGCAACAGCTTCCCGCCAAGATTCCCAACGATGAGTATGATATGTTCGGCGCTGAACTGGTATTTACAAAATCAGATGCCTTTCCGATTAAAACCTATCCATTTTTCGAAGAAGAATCAGGGAAAGACGAATTCAAACGAACGGATCCCCTGGCGCCGTTAGCGGAAGTGCTAAGTTCCCTGGGTTCCGGAGAATATATGTGGATGCAATATGTCGCGCGTCCTACCGGCGGAGATTGGACAAAGGACTTTGAGGCGGAGGTTGCTAAGTTGGCCGGGAAGACTCCGCCACCGGCAAAACTTAATTTCCTGGAAAAAATCTTAGACGGTGTTTTTAGCCTCGTTGGATTCGCATCCGGCGAGCCTGTAAAAAAAGAAGAAAAAGAATTTTCCATCCAAAAGTTGACAACGGGTCAAAAGTTTACCCTTGATCAAGTCGAAAACAAAGCCTTTAAGCTTGCGTTCAAAGTGACCCCGCGATTAATCTATATCGCCAAAAAAGATATCTTTAATCGTTCCCGCGTTTCCAATGTGATTGGGATGTTTAAACAGCTCTATTCGAATAACTTAAACACTTTTAAACCGAACAAAGCTACCAGCACCAGCCCCGATGGATACTTTGCCTGGCTATTCCCTTCAAATAACGGGTTTATGAAATCGCAAGAGGAGTATAAGCGCAAGATCGATATGTACAAGCGTGCTCGTGCCCGGGAGTTTAAAGAGCTGGTGATTTTAAGTACCGAAGAAATAGCGACGTTATTTCATCTGCCAGGGATTAACGTAAAAGCGCCGCTCTTCCCGCGCGTCGAAGCAAAGAAATCCCAGCCGCCCGCAGGCCTTCCAATTCTATAACACGCCATGGCACAAGAAATCGACAATCCAATCATTCTGTTCGGTAAAACAAACTTCCGCAATAAGGACGTGACCTTCGGCATTAAAATGGATGATCGTCGCCGGCACATGTACATCATCGGTAAAACAGGCATGGGGAAGTCGGAACTGCTGAAAAACATCGCAATTCAGGATATCCAAGATGGACGGGGGTTGGCATTTATTGATCCGCACGGCGATCCGGTGGAAGATCTGCTGGACTATATTCCCGAGCACCGCATCAAGGACGTTATTTACATTAATCCGGCGGACATGGAATATCCGATTGCTTTCAATGTTATGGAATCGGTTGATCCCGATAAAAGACACTTAGTTACGGATGGAATTATGGCTGTATTCAAAAAGCTTTGGATTGATTTGTGGTCAGCTCGCATGGAGTATATTCTGAATTATACGATCTTGGCGTTGTTGGAAGTACCCGAATCCACATTACTCGGTATTAACCGTATGTTTGCGGAGAAAAGCTATCGCAAGTGGGTCGTAGATCAAGTGAAAGACCCCGAAGTAAAAGCATTCTGGGAACAAGAATTTGCCCAGTATACTGAAAAATTCGCCACCGAAGCAACAGCTGCCATCCAAAATAAAATCGGACAATTTGTTTCTAATACGCTCGTGCGCAATATTGTCGGTCAGTCTAAATCCTCTTTCGATATGCGCGAAGCGATGGATCAGCAGAAGATTATCCTCTTAAACCTTTCGAAAGGGAGAATGGGAGAAGATGCTTCTCGATTACTCGGCGGCCTGCTTATTACTAAAATCCAGCTTGCCGCTATGTCTCGCGTTGATATTCCGCGGAATGAACGAAAAGACTTTATACTTGTCGTAGATGAATTTCAGAATTTTGCCACTGCTTCATTCGCAAACATCCTGTCTGAAGCTCGAAAATTCAACTTGAGCCTGGTGGTTGCGCATCAATACATAGCGCAGATGGATGAAGCCGTCTCCGACGCGGTATTTGGCAACGTGGGCAGTATTATTTCATTCCGCGTCGGAGCGGAAGATGCCGAGTTGCTGGAAAAAGAATTTGCTCCTGAATTTGTTGTCCAGAATATTGTGGATCTCGGCAAGCGGGAGATTTATTTAAAACTGATGATTGACGGCATAGCATCACATGCATTTTCCGCAAGAACGATGGATACTATCGCGCCACTGCCAGTAAGTCCTCGAACACAGGTTATCCAAGCTTCCCAAAAGGCGTATGGAAAACCCCGAGCCGAAGTGGAGGGAGTTATCGCGAAATGGCGGGAACCATTAATGGTGTCTTCATCGCCTCGTGAACGCAATACTCGTGATATGCCGCCGAGAAGGCCTCGCCCTGAAAGATCGTATGATCAACGACCGCGCCAAGAACGTCAGGTATCAAAGCCTCCTCAATCTGAACACGCGACACTGGGCAATATGCTGGCTGCCGAACCGGTGGATTTCAAAGGCAAGAAACTTCCCGCAAGAGAGGATAAAAAAGAAGAGCGTCCCAGGAAAGAAGTTGATTCGGCCGAACTCAAACGGCTTCTAGATGAAGCACTTCATAATAAATAAGGATTTAAATTGTTTTCGTGTGTTGAAGAAATAGGTTTTTCCTGCTAATATAGCTCCGGATTACGCGCCCATAGCCCCGACGATAAGTCGGGGTCCCGACCTCTTCGAGCGTCGGGACTCAGTTCGATGTATTACGTCTACATACTTAAAAGTGAATATAATAGGTATTACATTGGTAGTACGGAAAATTTGGATGAAAGGCTAAAACACCACTTAGGAGGATATACTCCATCAACAAAGAGGTTAGGTAGACTGCGTCTAGTCTTAAGTCAGGAGTATGATACGTTGGTTGAGGCGAGAAGCGTGGAAAGAAAATTGAAAAAACTAAAGAGGAAGGATTACATTGAGAAGATGGTTGATGAAGGATTTATAAGAATGCGCCCATAGCTCAGTTGGTAGAGCTGCTCCCTTTTAAGGAGAAGGTCCCAGGTTCGAGTCCTGGTGGGCGCACATACGAGAGAAACCGGAGATTATCTCCGGTTTCTCTTTCGGAAATTTTGTGCTAATATACCCCTGATTATGGCGAAAGAACTATCTATTATTAATACTCCGGATCGAGTGGGTCAGGAAGTTGATCTGTACGGCTGGGTGGCAAACCGGCGCGACCATGGCAAGATTATTTTTATCGATCTTCGCGACCGTACTGGCGTGATTCAGGTTGTTTTTACTCCTTCTCAAGAAGAGTACGAAACCGCCGCTGAGCTCCGTTCCGAATGGGTAGTTCGCATCAAGGGAACAATTAAGCTACGGCCGGAGAAAATGGTGAATGCCGACATCCCTACTGGATCAGTAGAGCTTGAGCCTTTGGAGCTGGAAGTGCTCAATGAAGCGCTGACGCCCCCATTTTCGCTTGATACCGATGGTTATGAGGTTGGAGAAGAAAAGCGGATGCAATATCGCTATATTGATTTGCGCCGTAGCCGCTTAGCGCATAATATGACGATGCGGCACAAAACTCAGCTTTTTATCCGCAATTGGTTATCAGAAAATAAATTTATTGAAGTCGAAACTCCTATTTTAACAAAATCTACACCGGAGGGCGCGCGCGATTATGTAGTGCCATCACGGCTCTATTCTGGGAAGTTTTATGCATTGCCACAATCGCCGCAACAGTACAAACAGCTTCTCATGTCGGCGGGGATTGAACGGTATTTCCAATTTGCCCGCTGTTTTCGTGATGAAGATACGCGCGGCGACCGTCAACCAGAATTTACCCAGCTCGATATAGAAATGAGCTTTGTTGAACGAGAGGATGTAATGGCCCTTAATGAGACTCTTCTCATCGCTCTTGTGAAAGAGCTTTATCCCGAAAAGGAAATCCAAGAGATTCCATTTCCGAAGTTCTCCTATAAAGAAGCAATGGGACAATATCAGACCGAACGACCGGATCTTCGTAAGGATAAAAATAATCCTAACCTGTTGGCATTCTGCTGGATAATCGATTTTCCATTCTTCTCCGCCGAAGGCGCCGCGCCTGCCAAATCCGGCGGGCAAGGATCCGCCTCTGGTGGGGAGACTAAGTGGACCTTTACGCATAATCCGTTTTCCGCGCCTAAGCCTGAATATATGTCGGATTTGATGGGTAAAAATAATATCGGCGACATTCTTACCTCGCAATACGATGTCGTACTCAACGGCCTAGAGATCGGCGGCGGCAGTATTCGCAATCATCGCGCCGAAGCATTAAAAAAGGTTTTTGAAATCATGGGCCTTGAAAATGAAAAAATTGAATCAAATTTTGGCCACATGCTTACGGCATTTCGGCATGGAACTCCGCCGCATGGTGGAATTGCCTGGGGCTTTGATCGTCTTGTATCTCTCCTTCACAATGAGCCCAATATCCGCGAAGTAATTGCGTTTCCCAAAACTGGTGACGCCCGCGATCTTATGATGGAAAGTCCTTCCGTAATTTCACCGAAACAGCTTAAAGAGCTGAATTTGGATATCAAAAAATGAAACGGCTTTCAGTACAATCTACGGTTTCGGTAGTGGCAGTTCTTGTTCTCGCTATCGCGGGAATTAACTTGTTTCGGGTTATTAATGCCGAACAGCCCCAGGACGAGCCAACCGTTCTAAAGCAAGACCAAAAAGCCATCTCCAATGAGGCTTTTGCCTATGTATTTCCCGCTTCCGAAACTTCTTATATTCCTTTTCTGGATTCGAGCCGGAAACGTCCGGAATTGACGGCACGATCGGCCATTGTCTATGATACTCAATCCTCACGATTTCTTTTTGCGCAAGATACGAAAAAGCGCCTTCCGATTGCTTCTTTAACAAAAATTTTGAGTGCTATTGTGACTATTGAAAAACTTAACCCGGAGGATATCGCAACTGTTGGAAAAGATTCGGTGCGAGTCGACGGATTGCGCAGGAGTTTGGAAGCAGGCGAACAAATGCGCATCAAGAACCTTATGAAGATGATGCTCATCGAATCATCAAATGATGCGGCGTACGCTATCGCGGCGCATGCAAAGACTCTAGGCATCGATTTTCTTGCCGAAATGAACAAAAAAGCCGAACAAATCGCCATGGGCGAGTCCCTATTTCTTGATCCGGCTGGATTAAATGACAATGGTTACTCTACCACGCAAGATCTTGTAAGGCTGGTGGTTTACGCTCTCCGGTACAATGAAATTTGGACGTTATTGCAGGTGAAGGAAATTGTTCTCACTTCCGAAGACGGAGCTATCGTGCATTCTATCGAAAATACCAACGAGCTGTTGGGCACAATTCCCAATATCTCCGGCGGGAAGACCGGCTACACCGATGCGGCGCTGGGATCCATGATCTTGATTGTCGATATTCCCGGTTATCGTGATAAGATTGTCAGTATCATCCTGGGGTCAAAGGATCGTTTTGGCGATACGCGCAAGCTTGTCGACTGGATCACTGATGCCTATCGCTGGGAATAATTATTATGGATCCTTACACTCACCGAGCCTTATGTTCTATGTCTATATCCTTGAAAGTAAACGAAATAAAGTAATCTATATTGGCTACACACAAAATGTAGCCAAAAGAATCATAGAACACAACGCCAACATGAGTACTGCTACTAAAAATCGAGGGCCGTATGAACTAGTGTATTTTGAAGCATACAAAAGCAAGGCTGATGCTTTGGCACGAGAACATAACTTGAAATTACGTACTAATGCCTTATCCGGGCTCAAGCGTAGGCTGAAAGACAGCCTTGCAGAGGCTCGGTGAGTTGTGAGGATGGATGTTGTTATAAGTCTTGATCAATTTAATATCTTCAACGTCGTTCGGATTTTCGGCGTTGGTGTAATAGCATTTGCTCTCAATATCGTTATTACCCATTTCTGGCTTAAAGTTCTGCAGAAGCGTTTTAAACCTGGCAAGGAAATTGAAAGAACCAACGCGCCGGTCTTCATGTCTTTCCATAAAAAGAAAGAAGGAACTCCGACCATGGGCGGGCTACCAATCTGGATTACCGTTACCGTTATTACCGGAGTATCCTGGCTGATGTCTCGATTCTTTAACGGTATTTGGGATCAGTTTAATTTTCTTTCTCGAAAGGAGACGCTGTTGCCGCTCGGATTCTTGATATTTGCCGGTCTCGTCGGTTTGGTTGATGATATCCTAGGTGTTATGAAACGTGGTGGATTCTCGATGCGTCGCCGCTTATTGTTTTATACAATCGTTGCGTTGCTTGGTGCTTGGTGGTTCTACTATAAGCTTGGCCATGTTAGCGTAGCTGTGCCATTTCTCGGTACGGTATTTCTGGGCTGGTGGTATATTCCTTTTTTCATTCTGGTGATCGTGGCGACCGCATTCTCTGCCAATGAGACCGATGGTTTAGACGGTTTGTCGGGAGGGGTGTTCATGACGATTTTTGGCGCTTTGGCGGCTATTACTTTTGACCAAACCATGATGGATATGACGACGTTCATGGCGGCCATCATGGGAGCGTTAGTGGGTTTTCTCTGGTACAATATTTATCCTGCAAAGTTCTTCATGGGTGATACGGGCGTTATGGCATTGGGCTTTACTGTCGGTGCCGTGGCTATGCTGACGGATACTCCGTTTTTGCTTCCGATTATTGCCGTCATCTTTTTTGCCGAATCACTGTCCGTAATCATTCAGATGATTTCAAAGAAAATCCGCAACAAGAAAATTTTCTTTTCCACGCCGATTCATCATCATTTTGAAGCTCTCGGGTGGCCTGAAACACAAGTGACGATGCGATTCTGGATGATTAGTGCTCTAGGCGCTGTCGTAGGTCTGATTATTTTCCTTGTCGATTCGAAGATAAAAAATATCTTCTAAATGGATAAGAAGCTACTCTGGACGACCATTACACTGATAGCGTTTGGGCTCGTCGCGCTATCTTCAGCGGGGATTATCGAGGGGGGAAAGCAATTCGGTTCCGCATATTTTTTCGTAAAACACCAGTTCTTATTTGCGGTAGTGCCCGGTCTCCTCGTGATGGTAATTTTGTCAAAAATTGACTATAAATATTGGCGTAAATTTTCTTTGCCAATTCTCTTTGGAGCCTTGGCTTTCATGATTCTTGTGTTTGTTCCGGGAGTGGGATTGAAAATCAATAATGCGCAGAGCTGGATCAAAGTTTTCGGACAAACGTTTCAGCCCGCGGAATTTATTAAACTGGCCCTTGTCATTTATTTTGCCGCCTGGTTTGGGGGGCGCAATGATAGGATAAAAAATTGGACATATGGAATCATTCCATTCTTTCTGGTAGTTGGATTTATTGGCTTATTACTGATGCTCCAGCCGGATTTGGGAACGCTTATTATTGTTGTCGCGATAGCGCTGGGAGTTTACCTGGTGGCTGGAGTGCGCTGGAAAGACTTTGCTATCATGATCCTTATCGGTTTGCTCATCGGTGGGGGACTGATTTTCTTAGCGCCCTATCGACTGAATCGCGTGAAGACTTTTTTGAATCCTTCTTTTGACCCGCGAGGCATTTCTTACCAACTCAATCAGTCCCTAATTGCGATCGGTTCTGGTGGAGTTTTTGGCGTCGGCTTCGGGAAGAGCACTCAAAAGTTCGGTTTTCTGCCTGAAGCAGTGGGAGATTCGATATTCGCCGTAATTGTGGAGGAATTAGGATTAATCGGGGCAGGTGTCCTTATATCCCTATTTTTATTACTTGCTTTCTTCATGGCGCAGATTGCGAAAAAAGCGCCTGATAAATTCGCTAAGCTTTATGTGATGGGAATCGCTACTTGGATCGTGGTGCAAGTGTTTATTAATATTGCCGCAGTAACCGGCCTGGGGCCTCTTACCGGTCTACCGCTTCCTTTTGTGAGCTATGGCGGTACCGCAACGCTCGCGCTCTTGAGCGGTATCGGTATTATATTGAACATATCCAAGCATACTTAGAACCCATCTCAATAACACCCTTTCGCCTGCAATTTCAGGATTCTGGCTGCAAAGAGATCAGATCTCGTCAGCAGAGTACCACTCTGCTTCCTCACTCTTCACTCTTTTCGCTCATAATCCTGAAATTTCGGCATGAAAAGCATTATTGAGATGGGTTCTTAAAACCCCGCCGATTGCGGGGTTTTATGTATTTCACTGCTAGCTATATCATTTATTTTGGACGGGCAAGCATTTTAGAGGCTTTTGATTTCAAGCGGCTGGCCTTGTTCTTTTTGATAACATTAGCCTTAGTTGCTTTGTCGAGTTTTTGATAGACCTTTGGCAAGAGCTGTTTCGCTTCATCAAATTTGCCGGCAATAAGTAATTTCTTAAACTCCTTTACGGCCGACTTATAAGCGTCTTTTTTGCCGAGATTTTTGACTCGTCGTTTTCTTGATTGTCGCAGTGCCTTAATGGCTGATTTTGTATTCGGCATATGGATAGTTACTAGTTTATAATGATTAGTTTTTAGTTCGAAAAGCATATCATGATTTCTAAAAAACCACAAGACACGCCCTCGAAACTATTCTTTGTGCTTAAGCTTTTGGATCTGCTCGCGGATCATGAGCGCTTGTTCATAATCAAGTTTGTAAGCCGCTTTTTCCATCAGTTTAGTAAGTTGAGTGATTTGGGCCTGTTTGCGGGGGCTTGAGAAGGTGATATTAGAACTATTGTCGCCAGTCCGATTATCGTTCAGTACTTTGGGATTTGATATTTCCACGCTTGAAATATGACGCTTGATTGAAGTTGGCTCAATCTCATGTTTTTTATTATGAGCATTCTGCTTTTTGCGGCGGCGCGTAGTCTCACTGATGGCAGAAGCGATGGATTTTGTGAGCTTATTCGCGTACATAATCACGTGGCCATTAATATTGCGAGCCGCTCGGCCCATGGTTTGAATGAGCGTCGTTGTATTGCGAAGGAACCCTTCTTTATCGGCATCAAGAATGGCGATGAGCGACACCTCGGGCAGATCCAGTCCCTCTCTTAAAAGATTCACGCCCACAATAACGTCGTAAATGCCCAAGCGGAAGTCTTTGAGAATTTTCAATCGGTCGAGAGTTTTAATTTCCGAGTGCAAGTAGTTTACTTTGATACCCTTATCGCCTAAGTGCTCGCATAAATCTTCCGCCATGCGTTTCGTAAGCGTAGTGACAATAACCCGATCTCCTTTTGATGTTCGTTTTTTGATATTTTCGATGAGATGAGGGATTTGATCTTTTGTGGGACAGATTTCAATTGTAGGATCAAGAAGCCCGGTTGGACGAACGACTTGCTCGGCAATATTATTCTTGCCCGCTTTCTCCAGTTCATATTTTCCGGGAGTGGCGGAAACATAGACGGTTTTCCGGACGCGTTGTTGGAATTCCGGAAACTTTAAAGGGCGATTATCAATCGCGGAAGGCAAACGAAATCCGTAGTCCACGAGCGTCTTTTTACGCGAGTAATCGCCACTATGCATACTGCGAAGCTGGGGAATTGAAATATGCGATTCGTCGACGATCGTCAAAAAATCTCCCTTGCTTTTAAAGAAGTCGAGCAAGCTGAACGGCGGCGCACCTGGTTTTCTGAAATCCAAGTGCATCGAGTAATTCTCAATTCCATGACAGTATCCGGTTTGGCGCATCATCTGAATGTCGTTGAGTGTTTTTTCCTGGAGACGCGCGGCTTCTTCGCTCTTGCCGAGTTTCTTAAGCTGTTGAACTCGTTTCTGGAGTTCGCTCTTGATATTTTCCACGGCCAGGCCGATCTTATTATCGGTAGTTATCCAATATTTCGCCGGAAAGATAGTGGTTTCAACAATTTTTTCGAAGGCGGGAATACTCGTCTCCAGCTCTTCTGCGTTCTTGATGATTGCGCGGCTGATACCGTAGATAACATCATTTTTGAACCGGATTTTTATGATTTCTTCACCGCTCGGATTTACGATCTCCAGTTCATCACGGGTTTTGCGGAATGTTCCGCGTTTCAATTCAATATCATGAGCATATTGCAGGCGGATAAGGTTGCGGATCAGTTCTGAAGAAGTAATCTTCTTTTTTTCGAATATTTCCAAACCCATGGCGCGATAATCTTCGGGAGAGCCGAGATTGTAGATACAGGAAACTGAAGCGACGATGATTACATCGTCACGGGCCATCAATGCCTGCGTCGCCGCGTGTCGAAGCCGATCAATCTCTTCGTTGATTTTGGAATCTTTTTCGATATATGTATGCGAGTGGGGAATATATGCTTCCGGCTGGTAGTAATCATAGTAGCTTACAAAATAATGGACGGCATTGTGCGGGAAAAATTCTTTGAATTCGCGATAGAGCTGGGCGGCAAGTGTTTTATTATGCGAGATGATGAGTGTCGGTTTTTCATAGTTAGCGATGACGTGAGCCATCGTGAATGTTTTTCCCGATCCGGTGACGCCCAAAAGCACCTGATGCTTTTTGCCCTTCTTGAGCCCTTGCGTGAGCTTTTCGATGGCTTCAGGCTGATCGCCGGCCGGTTTATAGCGAGAAACTAGTTTGAACATTTAGGGTAAAAGTTTACGTTTTTAGCCCCTTTATGCTATCGTAGGGGCATGATTAGCTTCGTGGAAGGTACTATTGAATATCGCGGAGATCGATTTGTAATCGTGAATGCGGGTGGCGTTGGATATAAGGTCCATATTGTTCCCAAAACGCTAGATAGTTTAGCAAAATCTGAGGGCAAAGTCAAGCTATTTTTACACTCCCAAATGAACCTTCGCGAAGGTACTTTTGATATGTATGGCTTTGACACCAAGGAAGGTCTTGACCTGTTCAATCTCCTTACTTCGGTACAGGGAATCGGCTCAAAAAATGCCATGAATATTCTTGCCTCAATCGAAGCGAGGCACCTAAAAGCAGCCGTAATGAATGATGACGCCTCCTATCTCAAAAAGATTTCTGGCCTGGGCCCCAAAACCGCCCAGCGCCTCATTTTGGAACTGAAAAACAAGGTAGACCATCTGGATATGGGTGACATGGCTGGTATAGATCTGGGCCAGGAATCGCAAGCGCTCGAAGCTCTTCTGGCGCTGGGATACAGTCAGACTCAAGCGCATGATGCACTCAAGGAAGTAAAGAAAACCAACAACCTCCATGATCGCGTGAAAGAAGCGTTGCAGATTCTTAATAAGAAATAGTATGCGTAAATCATTTTTACAAACCGATGAATGGCTGGAGTTCCAAACTGCCGTAGGCAGAAAGACGTTTAGATTCGACAACGGAAAGATCGGCGCCAATATCATCCGGCATGATCTGCCGTTCGGTAAAAATTATTTGTACATTCCGCATGGCCCAACGATTCAATTTGATGGAATTGAAGGCGGCCTCAAGCATGAGATCGGATTCTTTTTCAAATATCTTCGGGAGCTTGCTCGGGAACAGAAATCTATTTTTGTGAAAATAGAACCGCTTTCCGATACGATAACCGAACTCATCTTTGACTTCGGCTTGCGAAAGTCCAAGAAGCATATCCAACCGCACAAGACAGTGGCGCTTAATCTTGCGTTGCAAGAGGATGTCCTATTATCTCAAATGCATCACAAGACACGCTACAATATTAAGCTTGCCCAGAATCATGACATCAGGGTGCAATTAAGCGATGACATAGAAATATTTTGGAATTTACTCAAGAAAACGACGACTCACGATAAGTTCTATGCTCACGAAAAGAAATACTATCAAAAGTTGCTGACACTAGACGGCCGGCTTAAAACCAATCTCCTAATTGCTTACCATGGAAAAACTCCGGTCGCGGGAGCGATAATACTTATGTGCGATGATACTAGTTATTATCTGCACGGGGCTTCAGATCACGATTTTCGAAACTTAATGGCGCCGTACGCCCTTCATTGGGATATCATCAAGCACTTGAAAGCTCTTGGCTTTCTTTTCTATGACTTTTGGGGCATTGATGCTCAACGCTGGCCGGGCGTAACTCGCTTTAAGCTCGGTTTTGGAGGACAAACAATTGAATATCCCGGCTCATTTGACCTGCCTATTTCAAAATTCTGGTATTTCATCTACAATCTGGCAAGAAAAATCCGCTGATGCTTCAAGAAACTATCTTCGATAAAATTCTGTATTACATCCGAAAGCTCATTCCGAAGTCTGTTTTTGCTTTTTTTCAGCCACACTACCACACCCTTCTTTCCCATACCGGAGCCATTATATACGGCTTTCCTTCGAAATCGATGAAAGTGATCGGTGTGACGGGAACAAAGGGTAAATCTACGACTGTCTACCTAATTTCCAAAGTTCTTGAAGCAGGAGGCCACCAGGTGGCGGCTATCGGATCGTTGGGCTATAAGATCAAAGATAAGGAATGGCCCAACACGCTGAAGATGACAATGCCTGGTCGGTTCCGATTGCAGAAATTTTTGTCCAAAGCAAAAAAAGCCGGATGCACGCACGTAGTGTTGGAAGTTACGTCCGAGGGCATCAGGCAAAAACGCCACCTCGGTATTGATTTCGACTGCGCGGTTTTTACCAATCTCCACAAAGAGCACATTGAAGCACATGGCTCATTCGAGAATTATTTAAAAGCGAAGCAGGAGCTCTTTAAGCGGACGAGCAACATTCATGTTATTAATGTCGATGATCCCCACGCGGAATCTTTCGGGAATTTTTTGGCGCACAAGAAGATATTCTACGGTTTAGAACGCGGCGAGATGCGGGCGATCAATATAAAGTTGAGCTTAGATGTATCATTCTTTGATCTATACTCTACGTCATTCACACTACATTTTGGGGGAAAATTTAATATTTATAACGCATTAGCGGCTCTTTCCGTGGGAGCGATGTATGGCGTCGACCTGCCTACCGCCCAACCGGCTCTGGAATCCATTAATAATATTCCCGGTCGCATGGAATTTGTACAGAAAAAACCATTCAGCGTTGTGGTTGATTATGCCCATACGCCCGATTCCTTAGAGGCGGCGTACGGCGCGCTTTCGCGCGAGCTTCCCGGGGAGAAAAAGCTGATTTGCGTCTTGGGCGCCGCCGGTGGCGGCCGCGATACCTGGAAGCGGCCGGAGTTTGGACGCATTGCCGATCAGTATTGCCGGGAAATTATTTTAACAAATGAAGATCCTTACGAAGAAGATCCGGAGAAGATTCTCAACGAAGTAGCAAAAGGCATAAAAAATCTATCGAAGATACGGTATATTATGGATCGCGAACAGGCCATCGGCGCCGCGATTCGTCGCGCTCAAGACGGCGATATCGTCGTCATCACCGGGAAGGGCTCGGAGACAACGCTTGCTGTTGCCGGCGGAAAAAAGATTCCTTGGTCCGATCGAAGAGTAGTTCTCGACGCTCTCAAGAAATAACCGCTCGGCTCGTTGCAGTCTCTTTTTTATTATACTAAGATGCGTATAAATGGACCCGGATTATATTCCTCAACTTGCTCGAAAGGAAGAAGAACGATTAAACACTCTAAGTGATACCGGTACGTTTTGGATTCTTATCATCCTTGTTCTTATTTTGATGGCTTTTGCCGTAAGCATTTTCGGTTCAAAAAACAGTTCGGGCGAAGCCGTGACTGATAGTTCGCAATCGCCTACACCGACTGAATCCCGCCAGCCTCGCATGTATACCGTATCATATCGGGTAGGAGTGTTTAGCCCGACTAATCTTCGCATTCATGCGGGAGATACGGTTCGTTTCCGCAACGATGGCCTCTTTTCGATATATGTAGTTTCGGATCCTCATCCCGAGCACAATAATGTCGCAGGATTTGATAGCATTGGCGACGTCCAGCCGGGCAGTACTTTTGGTTTCACTTTTGCTACGAAGGGTATTTTCGGATATCATAATGAGAGAAACATTAACGAGACGGGAACGATAATGGTTCGATAGTTACCGCATGAGAAATCCACTGACATTTCAAGTCGAGTCGTACATAGGAGGAGCCTTCATATTTCTATTTACTGGTTTCTGTGTTTCATTGATTTTTATCTCATTGAAGAACTTTGATTCAGAGCTCATAGTTCAGACTGCGCAAGATACACAGGTACAAAGAATTACGCCGACTCAGCGATTGGCCATGGATACTTGGATGCGTTTGAACAGCGTAAGAATTCCTAAAGGGGAGGGGTACGGATGGCTTTTAAGTAATTATCCCTCTCATCCGTGGAATCAATAAATATTGAATTATAAACTCTCTCTTTTTTTAAAAGAACTTCTACTTTTCGCGGCGGCGATGAGTGTGGGGCTCTTTGTGGCCTATCATTATGGCTCTTATGCTCCCGATACGATTATCGTGGAACCGTTGCAGTTTTCTTGGCCGAATCTCTTCCTCATTATCATTTCGTTTCTTTTGTTCTCGTTTATTCTTTCCAAGTTTAAGCGCGTTGCCGCCGTTTCCTTTAAAATTTTTCTGATCTTAATCACGGTTTCCGGCTCACAGCTCTTTTTTGCTTCCTTTTTAACATCCCCATGGGATATTCTTGCCGCGCTTTCTTTGGCGGCAATGATGATGTTGATTAAAACAATTCTTACGCACAATATCGGCATCATCCTGGGTATCGCGGGCATTGCGGCCCTATTAGGATTAAGCGTGACTCCCATTGCCGCGCTTTTAATTATTTCAGCGCTTTCCATTTACGATATTATTTCCGTATATAAGACTAAACATATGGTGCGTTTAGCAGAGAATATGGTTCAGAGCGGCGCGATCTTCGGCTTTTTGATTCCTATTCAGTATCGCGATTTTTTAATGCGGATCGGTAATAATAATTTTCGTGACCGATGTATGATTCTTGGCTCGGGCGATATCGGTCTGCCAATCATGTTTGCGGCATCGCTCGTGACGACATCATTGACAAGCGCGTTCATCGTGGCCGGTTTCTCCGCAGCGGGACTTTTTGTGACGCACCTCCTTTTCGTTAATCAAGGCCAGCGCCAGGCGATGGCCGCCTTGCCGCCGATTGCCACGGCAAGCATCCTCGGATATTTTATATCCATCTTTCTCTAAAATGCGCCTACATTTTTATGGTGGAGCAAAATCCGTCACCGGAGCTAATTATTTGCTGGAGGCAGATGATTTAAAGATTCTTGTTGATTGCGGCTTGTTTCAGGGAAGCCGATTCAGTGAAGAGCTCAATTATCATCCCTTTGCCTATGATCCGGCCGACATTGATTATCTTCTCATCACTCACACACACGCCGACCACATTGGCCGTGTTCCGAAGCTCTATCGCGACGGATTCAGGGGACAGATTATCACGACTGAACCTACGCAGGCATTGATGCCGATTGCGCTTGAAGATACTCTGGAACGGATTGAAGAAGAAGCTAAAGGCATGGGCCATCCGCCCTTGTATAGGCAGAACGATTTGGATGAATCAATGACCCTGGTGCGGGGCATGCCGTATGCCAGACCAATCCGCCTGAATGATCGAGTTATGCTCACATTTCACGAAGGAAGCCATATCCTCGGCTCGGCTATCGTGGAAATCGTAGTCCAAGAAGGCGTCGCGTCAAAACGAATCGTGTTTTCGGGAGATTTAGGAAATCCGCCGGCACCACTCCTGAATCCGATCGATTATGTAAAAGATGCCGATTATGCCATTATCGAATCGGCGTATGGCAACCGCATTCATGAAGATCGCGCTATCCGCCGTGATATCCTTCAAGGGGTTATCACAGATACGATACACCGCCGCGGCGTCTTAATGGTTCCCGCGTTTGCTGTTGAAAGAATACAGGAACTGCTCCTCGAAATTGATATTCTCATAGAACAAAAGCGCATCCCGCCAGTACCCGTGTATTTAGACAGTCCGCTTGCTATTAAAATGACTCAAGCCTACGGCCGCTTTTCGCATTATTTTAATGCCGTGGCATTAAGTATTTTGAAAGAGCATGGCGGATTATTTCAATTTCCATGGCTGACATTCACTCCTACGGTCAATGATTCTAAACGTATCAATGATGTTGAGGCGCCCAAAATCATCGTTGCGGGATCAGGAATGTCTCAAGGAGGCAGGATTATTCATCACGAATCCAGATATCTAAGCGGCCGCGATAACACCATTTTATTCATAGGGTATCAGGTAGAAGGAAGTCTGGGGAGAAGAATCCTTGACGGAGAACCGGAAGTAACAGTTTTGGGCCAAAAAGTTCCTGTTCATTGCCAAGTAAAAGCTATCGGAGGATATTCTGCTCATGCGGACCAAGATGGATTAATAAAATTCATTACCAAGAGCAATGAAGGAAGGGGGATTAAGCAGGTTTTCGTGGTTCAGGGAGAAGCGGAGGTCGCGGAATCTTTAGCCCGAAAAATAACGACCGACGTAAGCGTCAAAGCTAGCGTACCTTCTCCCGGCTTTATTGCCGAGCTATAAAAGGTATGGATTGATTTTTTTTGAATTTAAGATATAATCCTAACACCGATGTCAAGTTACAAAGTCAACAATTTAACCATTCCCGAGGACCTGCCACTTATTGCCTTAAAGAATACGGTTTTATTCCCGAAAATTGTCATGCCGCTTATCGTCCAGCGGCCTAAATCCATAAATGCTCTTGATGCGGCCATGCTTCGCAACAACCTCATATTTTTTGCTACGCAAAAAAATATCGAAGACGAAGTCAATGAGCAGGATCTATTTCGCATTGGCACTATTGGCCGTGTCATCTCCGTTTTTAAATTGCCCGACGGATCTTCAAAGATCGACGTCGAAGGCATCGTTCGTGCGGACATTGTTAAGCTTGATGATCACGGCCAGTTTTTCAACGTGAAGGCAAGCCCGGTAACACTTCATGCCCATGAAGATGATATAGAGGAAAAAGTTCTAATGCGCCGCGTCATTGATCAATTCCGAAAGATTTCCGAGATCCGCTCATTCCCGGCAATTCTACCAGAAGTGATCTATATGATGTCACAACTAAAGGATCCCGAACAGATTATCAGCTTAATTGCCGCTAATTTAAATCTGGAAGTTCAGGATCAACAGCATATTTTGGAAACCATCAATGTGAAGCAGGTTTTAGAACAGCTTAATATTACCCTGACTCGCGAACTCGATATCGTCGAAGCTGAAAAGGACTTAATGAAGGAAACAAAGAAAAAGATTGGTAAGATGCAAAAGGAGTTATTCCTTCGCGAACAGCTTAAAAGCATCGAGAAAGAGCTTGGCGTAGAAGATGAGCAGGCGGAATACGATGTTTTAAGAAAAAAAATCACAACCGCAGGCATGCCCAAAGAGACCGAAGAAAAAGCAATAAAGGAGCTTAACCGCTTGAGTAAAATGCCCAATTTCAGCCCTGAAGTTTCCTACCTTCGAAGCTACCTTGACTGGCTTGTTGAATTACCGTGGAGCGATAAGACTAAAGAGCGCATTGATTTAAAAGAAGCGCAGAAAGTGCTTGACCAGGATCACCATGGTTTGAAAAAAGTTAAGGAACGCATCATTGAATATCTAGCCGTGAAAAAGCAGATGAACAAGTTGCGCGGTCCTATTTTGTGTTTTGTGGGGCCTCCGGGAGTCGGCAAGACTTCCATCGGACAATCCATCGCCAGGGCATTAGGCCGCAAGTTTGTTCGAATGTCCCTCGGTGGCTTGCGGGATGAAGCTGAAATCCGCGGCCATCGCCGAACTTATGTTGGCGCTTTGCCAGGACGTATTATCCAAGGCATCCATACTTCGAAAGTGAAAAATCCAGTCTTTATGCTCGATGAAATTGATAAGATTGGTATGGATTTTCGAGGCGATCCATCTGCCGCTCTCTTAGAAGCGCTCGATCCCGCCCAAAACCAAGCATTTTCAGATCACTACCTTGAAGTTCCATTCGATCTATCGGATGTGATGTTTGTTACGACGGCCAATACTTTGGAAACGATTCCTCCCGCGTTGCGCGATCGTTTGGAAATCATTGAATTTCCTGGCTATGCCGAACAAGAGAAAGTAAAAATTGCCGAAGATTTTATTATCCCAAAACTCTTGCGAGAGCATGGCTTGGCGAAGAAATCCTTGACGATTAAAAATTCGGCCGTAATGGACGTTGTGCGGCATCATACGCGGGAAGCGGGTGTTCGGGACCTTGAACGCCAGCTTGGAACCATCATTCGAAAAGTGACAAGAAAGCTCGTGGAATCACCTTCAATTAAAACGATTATAGTCATTAAAGAAGCCATTCATAAATATCTCGGCCCGGCCAAAATTACGCACCAGGTTGCGCACACGAAAGATGAGATCGGCGTTGTGATGGGCCTTGCTTGGACTCCCGTCGGCGGCGAAGTGCTCACGATTGAAACTTCCAGAATGCCCGGAAAGGGCCACCTTATCCTTACGGGTCAGCTTGGTTTGGTGATGAAGGAATCTGCGCAGGCGGCATTGAGTTTTGCTCGCGCCTGGGTAGCGAAAAAAGGCGTTGAAGAAGAGTTTGCCAAGCACGATATTCATATTCATGTGCCGATGGGTGCCGTAAAGAAAGACGGGCCTTCCGCCGGCACTGCTATTACTACTTCACTCGTTTCTCTTTTTCTAGATATGCCGGTCAAGAAAGAAGTGGCTATGACCGGAGAAATCACCCTGCGCGGCAAAGTTATGGAAATTGGCGGCATTAATGAAAAAGTGCTCGCCGCTCATCGCGCTGGCATCAAGACAATCATTTTGCCATTCGAAAACAAAAAAGACCTCGACGAGATTCCTAAAGAAGTGAAAAAAGATATCAAGTTCATGTTTGCTAAGACAATGGACGACGTATTGAAAGTCGCGCTGAAATAGCCGCTCGGCTATGCCATTCGAAACCACGGATCAAATCCCCCCAGCGGGGGATTTGTCCTATTCTCGTCCTCACTCGTCCCGCCATAGCGGGACACCATGCCCGTTCGGACTGCGAAATGCTTTCTCACAGCACAGCCTCGCTCTATTTACTCTGGTTGCAGAACGAACTTTCGACCTCTTAAATGCGTCTAGAACATTTGCCTGATTTTCCGCTAACTAAATAAGCGAGCTCCCGTCTTCTGAATCACTTCGCGAGGTATTTGATGAAATAAGCGAAGTCGAATAGCCGAAGTGGTGCTTCGACGTAAAGAAGCTTCCTTATGGAAGCTTCTTTACTAGGTGGAACGGAGGTGTAGATGAGACGAGCGAACCTTTCCAAATACCGAGGCAGTTGTGATGAAAAAGATGGTAGCGAGCGAAGGTTTTCGTGGTAGAATCATCCTATGTGGGAGCTTTTGAAGAATAAGGCATTTCTCCATGCTACGGCGATACTGATCGGCACAATGGTGGGTGTCGGCATATTCAGTATTCCGTTGGCATTTACGAAGTCAGGATTTCTCATCGGCGTTCTCCTTGCGTTTTTAATCGGAGCGGTTACGATTCTTTTCAACCTTATCTACGCAGAAATTATTTTGCGTACGACGCGCCGTCATCAGCTCGTAGGGTACGCTAATAAATACCTGGGAAAGTGGGCAAAGCGTCTGATCTTTTTTGCCAATGCTCTCGGTATCTATGGCGCGCTTCTCGTGTATATCCACTATGCGGGCGGATTTTTGAATAACCTTTTCTCGGAGTTTTTTTATTTTCGAAGCGATTTTTATAGCATCGCTTTCTTCTTTGTCGTTGCCTCGATCCTGCCTTTTAGATTTAAAACCGTGGCCGCTATCGAGTTTTTTCTGACCGGATTATTCGTTACGGTAATTTTGTCGGTGTTTGCCGTAGGAATGCCCTACATTGATGTGAATAATTTTCTTTCAGTAGTACCATCATACTGGTACTTGCCCTACGGCGTTTTACTTTTCGCTTTCGCGGGACTAACATCAATTCCGTTACAGCGCCAGATGCTTAAGGGCCAGGAGTATCTACTGAAACCGGCCATTATATTTGCCGTTATTTTTACCGGCCTTCTCTATTTGCTTTTTACATTCACCGTGGTAGGCGTTTCCGGATTTTCAACTTCGGATGATGCGCTTCGAGGATTGATGGAGACCTTGGGGTCCAAGATTGTTTTGCTGGGGTCATTTTTTGGAGTTTGCGCCATTGCCACCTCTTTCCTCATGCTGGGTACGGCTCTAAGAGATATCTTTGTTCTTGACTATCGTCTTAAGCGGAATACTGCATGGGCGCTCGTAGTTCTGCCACCGTTTGTCCTCTATGTCGGTGGCTTGCGAAGTGCCGTTGATATTATCAGTCTTGTGGGCGCGGTTGCCATCGGCCTTGAAGCGGTCATTTTGCTCTTCATGTTCAGAAAAGCCAAACAAGAAGGCGATCGTGATCCCGAATTTAGCTTTACCATTTCTTCGTGGGTGACGTATGTTCTGGGGCTGATGTTTCTTGTCGGCATCGTATTCATCCTTTTTATTCGAGAATAATGAATCCCATACAAAGTAGCCTTAGCGGGTTCATTAATCAAAACTGCGCTATGCCAAGTAAATTTTATAATCGCCGGTACGGAGCTATATCCGATTCTGTACTGCTTTGTACGGGATGAAACAGTGGTTTCAAAAAATTGAGCGGTTTTTTCTCCTTTTTTTTCTTGCCGCCATTCCGTTTCAAGCCCGCATTATCCTCTACTCGTCATCCTGGTATTTCAATGAGTATGTTTCTTTTGCGCTCTATGGGACCGACCTCCTTTTAGCGGTAATCCTGATCCTTTGGCTGTGGCAAAAAAGGGGGTCATTTGCCTGGCCCACGTGGAGTTCTGTGGCGCTCACGCTGTTCGTTTTGGTAGCGGGCTTATCGTTGATAGGATTACTTAAGCCGGAGATTGGTTGGTATCGGTTTGGGAAACTTACCGAAGGCGTCCTCCTGTATTTCTACATGCGACATAGATCTTTCGAAGTCGCATCACCGGCGGCAATGTTGATGGCGGTTGGGTTAGGCGGCGTATTTCAGGCCGGATTGGGAATAGTGCAATTTATTCGCCAAGCCGATATCAATCTTCAATATTTGGGTGAAAGCGTGTTGCGTCCCGACATGAGGGGGGTGGCGGTTTTCTACAATGAAGCCGGAGAAAAAATAATGCGTGCCTATGGCACAACGCCGCATCCGAATATTTTGGCGACGTATCTTTTTCTCGGCTTGGGGAGCTTGTATATTCTTTATGTCCGCTACAAAAAACGGGTGAATGATCGGATATGGCATGTAACATACGCAATTATTCTTTTTGGATTTTTCGCCACATTCTCACGAACGATTATTTTCGCTTGGGTATTACTTGTCAGCGCGGGAATTATTTTTTGGCTTGGGCGCTATCGCGGTGATCTTGAAAAGTTATGGCGCATGGCACTGACAACGGTTGCGGTAGGCGGGTTATTCGCGGTTTTATTTTGGGGAGATATTGTAGGACGCTTAACTATAGCTCCGACTGATGAAACGATCGTTCTGCGACAATATTATAATTCGCAGGCGCTCCATAGCCATCAGAAAATCAGTTTGGGCCTGGGTATCGGAAATTTTGTTCCCTGGCTTATGAAGTACCGGCCAGGATTGCCTCGCGAACTGTACCAGCCGGCTCATAATATTTATCTGCTCATCTATGCGGAGCTGGGTATTTTAGGTATTGCCGCGTTTATCAGTTGGCTGGCATTGATAATTATCAGTTTTTTTCGGGCGGCGAAGTTTGATCTCGAGCGGCTCTTCATAGCAGGCATGTTCGTTTCCCTGATCTTTATTGGTGTCTTTGATCATTTCTTTTGGACGCTTCAGCAAGGGATACTCATGTGGTGGGGAATAGCCGGATTGGTTGCTCATTATGGCAAATCTCGCTAAGCTATATCTATGAGTACTGATGAAAAAACGGAGCTTTTACGGCATATTCGGGATGAAGTGGTGAACTTAACTGGGTCGCCCCTTTACGCGGACCGCGTAAAGGGTGGCGTGTATCCGGTTATAGGCGAAGGTAATCATCATGCTACTATTATGTTTGTGGGTGAGGCGCCGGGGCGCAACGAAGCAAAGACTGGTCGGCCCTTCGTGGGTGCCGCTGGAAAGATCCTTGATCAGCTCTTGGAGGGTGTTGGCATTGATCGCAAAGATGTCTATATCACGAATATCGTGAAAGATCGTCCGCCGTTCAATCGAGACCCAGTGCCCGAAGAGATTGAAGCATACGGTCCTTTTCTGGATCGGCAGATTACTATCATTCAGCCGAAAGTAATTGCGACTTTGGGGAGATTTTCCATGGTGTATGTGATGGAAAAATTTAATTTACAGAACGTCCTGCGACCGATCAGTCAAATGCATGGGAAAACATTTGCCGCAACGACAACGTATGGAGAAGTCACAATCATACCGCTCTATCATCCAGCTGTGGCAATCTACAACAATACAACTAAAGATACCCTGAAAAAAGATTTTGAAGCGCTTAAGCACTATATCTAATGGATTCCATTCTTATCTTCCTTCAAACGCATGCGCCCATCATCCTGGAACATAAATATCTGTTCCTGTTTATTGCGTCAATTTTGGAAGGGTTTAACACGCTCGTTATCGCCGGCTTCCTCGTTTCTGTTGGCGGCCTCTCATTAATTCCCGCCGCTTTGGCGAGTTTTGCGGGCGAGGTCGTGAGCGGCTTCATTTGGTATACAATTGGATATTTTGGCGGCTCAAAGTCAGTTGAATGGTTTGTCCAGCGCAATCCTAAGCGGAGGCGGTTTATCGAACGAGCCCGGCATTATCTCGATCAGCATACCGGAAAACTTATCTTATTTGCGAAATTCACGCTTTCATTAACGATTGCTACGCTCATCATGACGGGCTCTATCAAGTATAACATCAAAAAATTTGCACTCTATAATATTATCGGATCGTTTGGCTGGGTCGTGATCACCTTTGGGCTTGGCACATTCTTCGGCGAAGGATATAAAATCTACGCCCACTACTTGAAGGAGATTGGATTTCTTATCATCTTTGTCGTTCTCGCGATTGCGCTTATCGTTTGGATCGAGAAAAAATCAGGCTCGATGATTAGTCGAGCGTTTGATTTTGAAGATCATCTGCACCACTTCAATGAGCGGGTTCGGGGGATAGCAAAACGCTTTATGGGGGGGCCTGACGACAGGATATAGGTGTGGATTAATTCCTGTACGGGAGGTTTGGAATATGCTAAAATAGACCTGCAAATATGAAAACAACAATAACCGCGTGTTTATTAGTTTTTTCCTTTATTTTCGCTACTACAATCCCAGTCCGAGCCGCTAAGAATGACACCGACGACAACCGCTACTTTATCAAATCGAAAGCGGGACTCTGGAAGAATAGCTTCAATGTACGCAATAATTTTGATAATGGATTTACCACCGATCTTACCGATTGGCAGTTGCGTCTTACAAAAATTTTTGGCGTAGAGATAGAGCATGTACAGCGGCTCTATGTTTCTTCTTCCATTGATGCTCAAGTCGGCCACAGCGTTCCTGATGCGCAAATTCCATGGGGTGTGGCATCTATCCGAGGTGATGCCAAACTCTTTGAAACTTTAGGCGGCGAAGGTATCGCAATCGCAGTGCTTGATACCGGCATTTCAAAAAATCATCCCGATCTTGCGGAACGACTTAAAGACTGTAAGGATTTTAGCAATCTCAAACAATCGGTAGTGAGCGGTAAATGTGAAGATAAAAATGGTCATGGCACGCATGTCGCCGGCATTATCGCCGCGGATGGCGGTAAAGAAGGCAAGGGAATTTACGGTGTTGCTCCCGAAGCAAAGCTTTTAGTTTATCGCGTCTGCGACGCTAACGGTTCTTGCTGGGCTGACGATATTGCCGTTGCAATAAGAACTGCCGTCGATGAAGGCGCGCAAATTATCAATCTAAGTCTAGGCGCAGATATCGAAAGCCCACTCATTCATCAAGCAATCGACTATGCCGGTGATCACGATGTACTGGTAGTGGCCGCCGCCGGTAACGATGGCGATTATGAAGGTAGTATCGATTTCCCCGCGGCAAATGTTCGTGTGGTTAGCGTAGGCGCACTTGATGATCAAAATGAAATTCCCGATTGGAGCTCGCGCGGAAGCAATAAAACGACCCAGAATAATGACGCGAACGAAAAGGATCTCCAGTTTGTCGCGCCCGGCGTAAATATCGAATCTACGTGGAAAGAAGGTTATGCGAATTTATCGGGCACGTCCATGGCTGCTCCTCATATCTCTGGGCTTGCCGCGCTTATCTGGAATGTTGATGAAGAGTATCCAGCTCAAGCTGTTTTCAAAAAACTTAAAGAATTAACTCAAGATGTCGGCCCGGAAGGAGAAGATAATGATTCCGGCTTCGGAATGCCGATTCTCGGCCGGTAATTTTCAACAATATGGCCCCGCCCTCTAAGCTCATGAACAATAATTGTCTATAGCTTACTTGATACACCGGTTGCTTAGGCTAAATGTTGATTCGTGTGCCCAGAGGGCGGGGCTTTTATGATACAATAAGGTTATGAAAATCAGCCACACGGTGAGGGTTCTCATTACTTCCGACTTTCTCATTAATTCCGGTTTTTCTGTCTTTGCCCCGGTGTTCGCCGTTTTCATTACTCAGCAAATCAATAATGGATCTTTAGAAGTTGTTGGCTTTGCTACAGCAATCGCGCAAATTTTCAAAGTGGTGTTTCAAATTCCTGTAGCGCACTATCTCGATAAAAACCATGGTGAGTACGATGATTTTTACTCGCTTGTTGCCGGTAGCACGCTGGCCGCCATGGTACCATTTCTCTATTTCTTCGCCCGTACCGCGAATCATATCTATATTATCCAGGCGATTTACGGCATTAGTTTAGCGCTCGCGGTGCCACCTTGGTTTGCTATTTTTACTCGGCATATCGATAAAATGCAGGAAAATATTGAATGGTCGTTTGAGTCGGTGGCGATCGGTGTTTCTGCGGCAGTTGCCGCCTCATTGGGGGGATTTTTAGCGCAACGATATGGTTTTGAAAATTTGTTTCTGCTGGGCGGATGTTTAGCCATGCTCGGGGCAGTATTTCAATGGAAAATCTTCCATGATCTGAAGATGAGGGTTGCTCGCGGTCAAGTGAAGCCGTTGCCGGATCGAACTACGTCGGCATAAAATGTTATCGAGATAGGGTATAGTAGAAGATTTCAGGGATGATACACTAATATCATATGGAAAAGCGAATACTTCTTATTGGTGGCGCTAGCGGAGGACATGTTTACCCGCTCTTGGCTGTGGCAAAATCTCTTCAAGCTCACGCTCAACAAAAAAATATTAACGTACGTCTACTCCTTATTGGTGCGAATCGCGGTTTTCTTGAGCGTGCAGCTCAAGAAGGCGGATTCGCATTTAAGCATATTATAGCTGGCGGACTCCGACGATATGCCAGTCCATTGCTATTTCTAGATTTGATTAAAATACCTATTGGTTTTATTCAGGCACTTTGGTATCTATTTTGGTTTATGCCAGATGTGGTTTTCTCAAAAGGCGGTTATGATTCAGTAGCTCTCGTATTAGTCGCAAAATTATTTTTTATTCCCGTATATCTGCATGAGTCTGATTCCATCCCTGGCTTGGCAAACCGGATCGTCACCCGCTTTGTAAACATTGTTTTTATAAGTTTTAAATCCGCCGAGAAATATTTTCCGGGGAAAGCGATGCTGGTGGGGAATCCGGTGCGAATGGATCTATTCGGCGCTGATCGCAGCGCCGCGCTCGAATCATTTAATTTTTCCGGGAATACGAAAACACTTTTGATTCTCGGCGGCAGCCAAGGGGCAAAAGTAATCAATGATATTATCGCAAACTCACTTGTTGAGCTCGTAAAAGATTATCAGATTATCCATCAATGCGGCGATTCTCAATATGAGAGTGTTCGGGCAATTGTTGATACGTTTATCAAGGAGGGGAAAGAGAGTTACGGTTCCCTTATTGAATCGCGGTATCGATTGTATCCGTTTTTGAACGTGAAAGAAATGGCAATGGCCTATGCCGCCTGCGATATTATAATTTCTCGGTCTGGCGCGGCGTCGCTTTTCGAAATTGCTCAAGTAGGGAAGCCTGCCATTATTATTCCGCTACAGCAAGCCAGTCGCGGTGAACAAATAACCAATGCCATCGAATTCGCCAAAGCAGGCTTGGCAATTTTGGAAGGAGCTAATATTACGACACACATTCTCATCAATCAAATCCAATCATTGCTTGAACCAGCCCGGTATCTCGATGTAAGTCAGAAAGTTAAAACCTTCGCTACCCCAGGTGCCGCTGATGCTATTGCTTCTCGCGTGCTTTCTGGTATTTATTAATATGTGGAACCCATCTCAATAACACCCTTTCGCCTGCAATTGAGGAGCGAAGGCGACGAAATACTGCAGGTAGTAGCTTGAATGTATTTCAGGATTCTGGCTGCAAAGAGATCAGATCTCGTCAGCAGAGTACCACTCTGCTTCCTCACTCTTCACTCTTTTCGCTCATAATCCTGAAATTTCGGCATGAAAAGTATTATTGAGATGGGTTCTATGGATTGGCACACGATCGGATTCGAATTTCAAAAGAGCTACTTCGAAAATCTTCTTAAAAAAGATCGGTTTCTCCACGCATATCTTTTCTCCGGTCCGGAAATGATCGGCAAGAGAAAATTCGCCCAAGAACTCTGTCGTTTAGCCAATCCTGATTCCGCATCGGTACTTGATGCAGACCGGCTGGTAATCGGGCCGCGAGTGAATGAGGGTGAGTCGAAAATTTACATCGACGATATTCGAGAAGTGAATCTTTTTATATCTCGAAAACCGCTGGCGGGCCCCTATAAGTTCGTGATTATTGACGATGCCGATCGCCTGACGATTGAAGCATCTAATGCGCTGTTGAAAGTTTTAGAGGAACCCCCGCCTTATTCCACGTTACTTCTAATTAGCTCACAGCCCAAACAGCTGCTTCCTACGATTACTTCTCGATGTCAGGAAGTTCCATTTTTACCGCATACTGATGAGGTTATTAAAAAAATGCTCGCCTCAAAGAAAGCAGATAATGAAACGAGCGCGCTGGTTACTGAAATTGCAAATGGAAGGCTGGGTTGGGCTATCCGTACGATCGAATCGGGATCAATTGATGATGTTCGAACGGCAATTCGTGATTTTCGAAAAGTATCAAGCCAGGGTGTGGCGGAGCGGCTTCAATATGCCAAGAAACTCTACGAGAAAGAGGAATATGCTCACGCCGTAGACTACTGGTTACGATGGGCTCATGCGCATCTGCGCGATGACGAAAAAGCGCATCGTGCCATCAAGGGACTTTTGAGACTTAAACATATTATTTCTCAACCGCAATACAATCATCGTCTCGCTTTGGAGACCTTTCTCCTTAATCAATAACTGATTGAAATCAATACTTTTTAATGATAGGCTTGGCGCATGTATAAAGACTTAATCCTGCGGCGCCGGAAAGATTTTGATGCCGCACTTGATTTTGCCAAGAGTGAGGCCGGCGGGATTCGCACGGGTCGCGCCAGTCCTTCTCTCGTTGAAGATATCTATGTTGAATATCTCGGAAGCAAACTGCGAATTAAGGAAATTGCCACAATTAATACTCCCGAACCTCGTACGCTCGTCATTCAGCCCTGGGACAAGGGAGCATTGCCCGCTATTGAAAAAGCGATTAAGGATACGACTAGCCTTGGGCTTAATCCGGTTGTCGACAGTACTGCTGTTCGTCTAAACATTCCACCGCTTACCGAAGAGCGGCGCAAAGAATTTATTAAAATTCTTCATCAAAGAATTGAAGAAGTAAAAATTCGCGTTCGCCAGATCCGAGAAGATATCCTCAAAAAAGTTACGGCGGAAATTAAGGAGAAAAAAGCTCGGGACGACGATGATCGCAAAGCAAAGGAAGAACTCCAGAAAATCATCGACGATCTCAATAAAAAATTCGACGAGTTAGTAAAAAGAAAAGAGAATGAGTTGATGAATTCCTAACCACTGATGTTCACTACCATAATTTTTATTGCAGTTATCAGTGTGCTTGTGTTTGTTCACGAATTTGGTCATTTTGTATTTGCCAAGCGCGCCGGCATGAAGGTAGAAGAATTTGGATTTGGATTTCCTCCGCGACTTTGGGGCTTTAAGCGCGGGGAAACGATTTATTCCATTAATTGGATACCATTCGGCGGTTTTGTAAAAATTCTGGGAGAAGATGGCGAGGAACGCGATAATCCTCGAAGCTTTGGATCGAAACCATTCTGGCCGCGCATGAAAGTTGTTATTGCCGGCGTAACGATGAACTTTCTCTTTGCCATCCTGCTCCTCATGATCGGTAATTTTATCGGTCTTCGGAAGGTGGTAGAAAATAGCGCCCTCTCTCTCGCGAGCGATCTGCAAGTGCAAATTTATCAGATTTCCCCGGATAGTCCGGCCCAGGCGGCTGATTTGCGCATTCTTGATGAGATCAAGGCGTTTCGTTTATCGAATGGCGGCACAGTTGCAATCACCGACTCAAAAGATGTCTCCAATTTTGTAAATCAGCATAAAGGGGAAAAAGTTACAATAATTTTACAGCGAGGCGGCGAAGAATTGCAGAAAGAGGTCGGGTTGCGTGCCAATCCTCCGGCTGGACAGGGACCGCTCGGTATCGCCCCAATTTTAACCGGCATCTATTCTTACCCATGGTATGAATCCGTTTGGCGGGGCGTGTATGACAGCGTAGGCCTCGTCATTAATACGGTGTACGGATACGGACTACTCTTCAAAACTCTTCTCTTCCATGGTAAGCTTTTAGCCGACGTTTCCGGGCCGATAGGAATTGCAAATCTTACCGGCCAAGCGGCGCGAGTGGGCTTTAATTTCCTATTACAGTTTATGGCAATGATCTCGGTAAACTTGGCGGTGCTTAATATCATCCCATTTCCGGCGCTTGATGGCGGTCGCGCCTTCCTTCTCATTGTTGAAAAAATTCGCGGTGTCACTCTTAATAAAAAGGTGGAGGGCGTCATTAATGCTTCAGGCTTTATCCTGCTTCTCGCACTAATGGCGTTTATTACCATAAAAGATATCGGTAAATTCTTCTAACATGACACAGGTATTCGAGAAAAAAGGACTCACTAAAAAATCAGAGAATATCTCGGAATGGTACCACGATGTAGTGTTGCGGGCTGAATTAGCCAACTATTCGGAGGTAAAGGGATCGATGATCATTAGGCCTTATGGATATGCCATTTGGGAACATGTTCAAAAGACTCTCGATGAATGGTTTAAGGAAGATGGCGTGCAGAACGCCTATTTCCCATTGCTAATCCCGATGTCGTATCTCCAAAAGGAGAAAGATCATCTCAAAGGATTTTCTCCTGAACTTGCAATAGTAACGCACGCTGGCGGCGAAGAACTCGCCGAGCCGTATGCGATTCGTCCCACCTCGGAGACTATCATGTACAAAACATTTTCCGATTGGATTCAAAGCTATCGCGATTTGCCATTGAAGATCAATCAATGGGCGAATGTTGTGCGCTGGGAAAAGCGCACCTATCCATTTTTGCGCACTTCAGAATTTTTATGGCAGGAAGGTCATACCGTCCACCAGACGGAAGCAGAAGCTATTGAGATGACGCTTAAGGCGCTTAAATGGTATAAGAAATTTTATGAAGAGCAGTTCGCGATTTCAGTCTATGCAGGTATTAAGAGCGAATCTGAAAAATTTGCCGGGGCAAAGACAACCTATTCAATTGAGATGGTTATCCCTGACGGTAAAGCACTTCAAGCCGCGACATCCCATAACCTCAGTGATAATTTTGCAAAAGTTTTTGATATCGAATTCTTGAATGAGGAAGGGAAAAAAGAGCATCCTTTTCAAACCTCATGGGGTTTGTCTACGCGCTCAATAGGAGGTCTTATCCTTAGTCACGGTGATGATTCTGGATTGATCGTACCGCCCCGCGTAGCTCCGCATCAGGTTGTTATTCTCATAGTCGGTGGCGACGCGACTGTTAAAGATCATGCGATGAAGATATCTCATCAATTGAGACAGCGTGGTGTTCGAATAGCCGTTGATATCGATTCTGAACATTCGCTCGGATTTCGTATTAATAACTGGGAGCTTAAGGGTGTGCCGGTTCGATTGGAGGTTGGCGCTAAAGAAATCGAACAGGGTACCGTAAAATTTGTCCGCCGAGATACGTTTGAAAAAGGCTTTATTCCTCTAGATGAGCTTGAAGCAAAAATTCCAGAGCTTCTTGAGGCTATCCAAAATGAACTCTTCGAGAAATCAAAAAAAAATCGCGACAATCTAACTATTAATGTTGACAGCCTCGATTTATTTAAAGAATCTTTGGAAAAACAGCGTTACTTTATTCGTGCTCCTTGGTGTGAAGATGCTGAATGTGAGGCCAAGATCAAGGAAGAGACAAAAGTCAGTACGCGGGTGCTCGAGCTTGAAAGAACGGAAGAGGCTATTGATGGCGCCTGTGTGGGTTGTGGCGGTCCGGCAAAACGCCGCTGGTTGTTTGCTCAAGGCTACTAGAACCTATATCTATTCTAATTTTATCCAAAAAAGTCCCAATTAAGGGCTTTTTTGCTTGTTGATACTAATTCTGCTAAGGTAGGGAAGCCACCGGCCTACCGGCAGGCAGGTATGTGCTAGAAATATTACCACTATGCTCAATAGATTCTTCGGAATTTGGTCAAAAGATATTGGAATTGATCTCGGGACTGCCAACACTCTCGTCTATGTGCGCGGAAAAGGTATCGTCATCAATGAACCTTCCATCGTTGCAATAAACCAGAAAACCGGCAAAATTCTTGATATTGGTTCTGGTGCCCGGCGCATGGTTGGCAGGACGCCGGGATATATTACTGTAACGCGACCCTTAGTCTCCGGCGTTGTTTCTGACTTTGAGGTGACCGAACAAATGTTGAAATATTTCGTAGATAAAGTCCATAAGGGGGGATTTACGATTTTACCGCGGCCTCGCGTAGTAATCAGCGTGCCATCGGGCGTAACAGAAGTGGAAAAAAGAGCCGTCGAAGATGCGACGTACAATGCCGGCGCTCGAGAGGTGTACCTTGTTGAAGAGCCGATGGCGGCAGCTATCGGTACGCGCTTACCGATTCAAGATGCCGTGCCTAATGTCATTGTCGCAGTAGGCGGCGGCACCACTGAAGTTGCTCTTATCTCCATGAATGGCACGATCGCTGCTCGTTCACTTCGCATTGCCGGTGACAAATTAAATGAAGATATTCTCCGCTATTTGCGGGAAGAGCGTAATCTATTAATTGGCGAGGCGACGGCGGAGAATCTAAAAATCCTGCTTGGTTCCGCATATCCCCTGGAAGAAGAATTGGAAGGGACAGTGCGGGGCCGAGATCTTGTTTCTGGTTTGCCCAAACAAATTTCAGTGACTTCAGAAGAGATTCGCGATGCGATGCAACGCTCTGTCAAGAGTATCGTAATGGCAGTTAAGAATACCATCGAAGAAACACCTCCTGAACTAACCGCAGACCTCATTAACCGCCAAATTTATCTAGCCGGCGGCGGAGCACTTTTAAAAGGTCTTGACCGGCTTATCGCCCATGAAACAAAACTGGGTGTTAAAATTGTTGACGATCCGCTTACTGCTGTTGCCCGCGGATGCGGATATATCTTGGAACATTTAGAAGAACTAAAACCGATACTTCTCTCGACACAGCAAGAAGGATATATTTAAGATAACAGCAGAATTCACCATGGCACGCCTATCATATCGATTGATATTTATTTTTCTTATCGTGATTGCCGGCGTGGGACTCGTAAACGCGCATGTCTTTAATAATGCTCTCACTTCTCGAGCTCTCGGTTTGATCGGATCGCCGATGGCATATATCTTTGAGCGATCCAGTATCGCGCGGACTATGGCGGGAGAATTCGGGCATATCAAAGATCTCACGAAAGAGAATGCACGCCTCCGTCAGGAGAATATAGCGTTAGTGGCTCGGATTGGGGATAGAGAAGCGCTGGAAAACGAGAATGATTTTCTTCGCAAGTCATTGAAGATCACGATAAAAAATATTCAGCCGGCATTGGCCGCTGGAATGTTCATGATCGATTTTGACCCTCCCGGATATAATGCGCTCATCAATCGCGGTAGTAATCATGGCGTGACGGCGGGTCAGGTTGTCATTACTGAAGAAGGAGTATTGGTCGGACGTATCAAGGAAATATTGCCGACAACATCCCGAGTCCAGCTCATCAACGATCCGGCGTTAGAAATTAGCGCTCAAGTTCTCGGTAAACCGACTATGGGAATTACCAAAGGAAATCTGGAGAACGGTATAATATTAAATCTCGTAGTTCAAGAAGATCAAATTGCTGAAGGAGATACGATTATCTCAAATGGCAATGACGGTTTCCCGGCAGGACTCACAATCGGCCGAGTAAGCTATATTGAGGCCAACGATTCAGCAGTTTTTAAAAAAGTAAAAATAGATCCAGCGATGCGAAAGATTCCTCTTGGTCCCGTATTACTTTTAAAGCCATAGCCATGCGCGCAGTCGTCGCACTTTTTATCGTTTTCATTGTAGCGCTGATTGGGAATGCCATTATTCCTTCGTTTCTCGGCATCTATGCGCATGCGGCAATTCCTGCTTTTCTTCTGGCGATTCCGCTGTGTTTCGGAGCTGGCCAGTTCTCCATTATTGCAGGCCTTGCATTTGCGTTTACGGGTGAAGTGTTCTCCGGTCTGCCATTTGGCATGCTTACGGCCCCATTTCTTATAGCGTTTCTGGTATATGGAGCGTTTTTGCGATTGATCAATATACAGCCACTAATATCAATTGAAGGAGGGCTGATGAATAATGTTACTGCGCTTGTTCTCGGGAGCATTCTGGTCCTGGTATTTTTAGGATCTGTTGCGGGAATAAATCGAGTATTCTTTTCGCAATCTTTTGATATAATGGCAATGCTCCGGAATTCCCAGATTTTGATCTACCATCTTATCGCATTGGTAGTTATGGTAAGCCTCATTCGTTTGTGTCTCTATAAACGATTAAAACAATGATTTCATTTTACAAAAAAAAGGAATATCGCATTAGCGTTAGCCATGACGACTGGGTAACCCCGGAAGAAACCCTGATGGATTCAAGTAGCGATTATTCAAATATTGAACAACCGATTTCAATGAATGTTTTTCGGATCACCACCGGCATCATCGTCGTACTCTTTGCCGTGATCTCATTTGGGACTTTCAAGATAAGTATCTTAGGCAATGCATTCTACGCTGATCTTGCGACGCAGAATAAAACGGTAAATTTTACGATTTCGCCGCCGCGGGGATTAATTTTTGATAATGAAGGCCAGGCATTGGTCAAAAATGTGCCTAGCTTTGATCTCGTGGCGATTTCTCGTGATCTTCCGCGGGACGCCGCCCAGCTGAAAGAAAATGTTGACGTTCTTGCAAAAATTTTAAGCAAAAACCCGGAAGAGACGAATGCCCTCATCACTGATGGAGCCAAAAATAACTCTCTTTTTATTGTCGCTTCCGACATTCCCAAAGAAATCGTGCTTGCGTTCAGTCAGTTAAATCTTAAAGGTTTTTATGTGGTCGCTACGACAAAGCGTTCATATATCGATGGACATCAATTTTCTACGGTTGTCGGTTATATCGGAAAGGTGAGCAGAGATAACCTGGAAAAGGATTCGTACTATCTAGTATCTGACTCAATCGGTCGCGCCGGCATCGAAGCCGCCTATGAAGAAGCGCTTCGAGGGACGCACGGCCGGATTTTTTTCACCCAGCAAGAAGGCAGTAGTACCCAACAGGAACCCGCTCCCGGCGATGATGTAGTCCTGAATCTCAACCATGATATTCAGGAAACGCTTTATAATACGCTGTTTAACACCTTGCGCACTGCAAATCTGGGTCGTGCGGCGGCAATTGTTCAGGATCCGCGGAGTGGCGCCGTGCTCGGCATGGTGAGTTTTCCAGGATACGATAATAATATTTTTAACTCTGCAGTTTCTCAAGAAGAATTTGAGAAGCTATTCCTTAGCCCCAGTAAGCCGCTGTTCAACCGGGCCGTAAGCGGATTGTATAATCCCGGTTCAGTGATTAAGCCGTTCATAGGTATGGCAGGCCTTGAAGAAGGAGTGATTACTCGAAATACTACCATTCAGGATTGTGTGAATATCACAATCCCGAATCCGCTCAAGCCCAACGAACCAACAATTTATAAAAACTGGCGGGTAGATTTGGGGCCGTTTAACCTGCGACGCGCTATTGCTGACTCGTGTAATGTATTCTTCTACACTCTTGGCGGTGGCCATAACGACATTCCGGGGCTTGGCATCAGTAGGATCGCTAAGTATTTAAAAGGTGCGTGGGCTGATGCGATCCTGGGCATTGATCTGCCGGGAGAAGAAAAAGGCTTCGTGCCTACTCCGGAGTGGAAAAGAAAAAATACGAATGAGAACTGGTACCTTGGCGACACATACAATATTTCCATCGGCCAGGGAGATCTTGTCGTATCGCCTCTATGGATTAATAGTTATATATCGGCCATTGCCAATGGCGGGACGATGTATAAGCCCTCCGTGGTAAACCGCATTGTCGATAACAGTAAGAATCCTATCCGAGTATTTCAGCCTGACGCCCTGGGCCGATTGCCTTTCAAAGACGAGGTTATCCGCGAGGTGAAACGAGATATGCAAGAGACAGTCTTGTCGGGAACGGCAAAACTTCTTTCCGGCTTGCCAGTCACAGCAGGGGCCAAAACCGGTACTGCCGAAGTAGTAAAAAACACAAGCATTAACTCGCTTTTTACCGCCTTTGCACCGTTCGAGAACCCGGAAGTGGCAATTACAATTCTCATCGAAGGTGCGGCTTCAAATGAAGGGCATGCTACCCGAACGGCCTACGATTTTCTTAAATGGTACTTTGATCCAAATAGAAAAACACAATAAATAGCTGGGGGGTTTACATTTTTAAGGAAACCAGCTAGAGTAGACCATTACCATATCATGAATCCCGTTAGAAGCAGCCCTAGCGGGTTCGTAAATGTAGTTTTGATATGTTGCATAACTTACGCAGTATACGCTGAAGCGGTGATCCGCTTTGGTCTGTACTGCTTCATACGGGATGAATAACCAGTATTTTAGCCAAGAGGGCCTCGAAAAACTTGGGCAAGAACTTGAAAAACGGACTAATGTATTGCGTCCCGAAATTGCTACGCGCATACGGGAAGCAAAGGAGCTTGGTGATCTTTCCGAGAATGCCGAGTATGCGGAGGCGAAAGAAGCCCAGTCGCTCAACGAAGGCCGTATCGAAGAAATTAAATCGATTCTTGAGAAAGCGATCCTGATTGGCGACGGCCGCGGCGGCACCACGGTAAACGTCGGTTCGAGCGTCAAGGTAGAATCTAAAGCCGGCATAAAGCGGTTTGTTATTGTTGGAGTTGCCGAATCGAATCCCCAGGAAGGCTATATTTCAAATGAATCTCCTTTAGGGAGCGCCTTCCTGGGCCATAAGAAAGGCGATCTAATTCAAGTGAAAACTCCGAAAGGGACGACTGAATATAAACTCGTCGAGGTAAAATAAGTATAACGAATGAAATCCCGATCGCGGATACGAAGAGGTAAAGAAGAAAAGTGCCTCGAAAGGGGCATTTTTCATGTTGTAATTTATATTTTAACCGCTATACTGTAGTAATTATGCCACTAGATGAAATCTTAGTCGCCCGACTTGAGAAGCTCGAAAAATTAAAGAAAGCCGGCATCGATCCTTATCCGGCAAAATCATGGCGTACTCACACTATTGGTGATGTTCTTGAGGATTTTGAAGGCCTCATGGCAGATAAGAAGTTTCTTGTCTTGGCGGGACGCGTATTGGCGGTACGCGGGCATGGCGGTTCTACTTTCCTTAATATTGATGACGGTAGCGGATCCGTTCAAGTATATTTTAAGAAAGACCTCGTCGGTGATCGCGAATATAATTTTTTTATTGAGACGATTGATATCGGGGACTTTCTTGAAGTGTCCGGTTCCCTCTTTCTTACCAAGAAATCTGAACGTACGCTTCAGGTGGAAAAATATCGCCTCTTGACGAAAGCTCTATTGCCATTGCCGGAGAAATGGCATGGCCTTCAGGATGTGGAGGATCGTTTCCGCAAGCGCTACTTGGACCTGATCTTTAATCCGGAAGTAAAAGAGAAATTTCTTCTTCGCTTCAAAATTATCGATTTGGTCCGCCAGTTTTTCAAAGAGAACAATTATCTCGAAGTTGAAACTCCGATACTCCAACCACTGCCGGGTGGCGCAACTGCGCGCCCGTTTAAAACGCATATGAATGATCTGGATATTGATCTCTACCTTCGTGTTGCGCCGGAGCTGTATTTGAAACGCCTGCTAGTGGGCGGCCTTGAGCGAATATTCGAAATTGGCAAAAACTTTCGAAATGAAGGCATGGACAAGGAACACAATCCGGAATTCACGATGCTTGAAGCTTATGCGGCATATCAGGATTACGAATGGCTCATGAAGCTCACCGAGAATCTTTTTGAATTTTTGACTATGGAGCTGTATGGCCAAACTTCAATCAAGTATGACGGCAACACAATCAATTTTCGAAAGCCGTTTGCGCGGATGGAATTCAACGATGTCGTGAAGAAGTATTCCGGTCTTGATTACGAACATGCGGACGAAGAGGCATTCCGCGGCAAAGCCCAAGAGCTCGGCATGCAGATTGATAAAGCGATGACAAAAGGCAACATCGCTGATGAAATTTTCAAAAAACTGGCGCGTCATGAAATGATTGATCCGGTATTCGTTATCAACCATCCCATCGATCTCTCGCCGCTATCAAAGAAGCTGTCGTCCGAATCAGAAAACGTGGCACGCTTCCAATTACTGGTTGGCGGCACGGAAATGGCCAATGCGTTTTCCGAGCTTAATGATCCAATCGATCAATTGGAGCGATTCGAAAATCAGGAAAAAATGCACGAGAAAGGGAATGAAGAAGCCCAACGGCTGGATGAAGAGTTTATCGAAGCGCTGGAACACGGTATGCCGCCGGCGGCAGGCATCGGCATCGGCATCGATCGCCTTGTCGCGCTTCTGACCGATTCGCGTTCATTGCGAGAAATCTTATTATTCCCGACAATGAAGCCCCGGGGATAACCACTAAAAACTAGAAACTATTTTTATGCTTGATATTAAATTTATTCGAGAGAATACAGATACAGTAAAGAAGAACAACCGCAACCGCGGCGTGGATGTTGATGTCGATCAGCTTATTGATTTAGACGAGAAGCGTCGCTCCCATATCGCCAAGCTCGATGAGATGCGGGCACTGCGCAATAAAACATCAAAAGGAAAGCCGTCGGACGAGGATATTGTGCGGATGCGGGAAGTCGGCGAACATATTATCGAACTCGAACATGATTTAGGAGCTACAGAGGCACAAACTAAAGAACTGCTTTTGAAGATTCCGAACCTCACTCATCCCGATGTTCCGATCGGTAGCGAAGATGACTACAAGGTATTGGCTATAGAAGGCAAAGAAACAAAGTTTGATTTTGCACCGAAAGACCACGAACAGCTCTTATTAGAACTGGATCTCATTGATTTTAAACGGGGTACAAAGGTCGCCGCCGCAAAGTTCTATTTTGCAAAAAATAATTTGGTGCGTTTGAGTCGGGCACTAATACAGTATGGCATCGACATAGTTACCAAACACGGCTTTACCTTACTGGAAACTCCCGACATGGCACGCAATGAGATTCTTTCTGGCATCGGATTTAATCCACGTGGCCCGGAATCGCAGGTATACTCTATCGAGAATTCCGACCTAAGCCTCATCGGAACTGCCGAAATTACCGTAGGTGGGTATCACGCAAATGAGATTCTCGACTTTTCAGCAGGACCCAAGAAGTACGTTGCGCTGTCGCATTGCTTTCGCACTGAAGTCGGCGCCGCGGGCCGAACCAGTAAGGGTCTCTACCGCGTGCATCAGTTTACGAAGCTTGAAATGTTTGTGTTTTGTAAGCCAGAGGATAGCGAAAAAATGCATGACGAACTTTTAAATATTGAAAAAGAAATTGTTAACGGTTTGGATATTCCGTATCGCGTCATCGATGTTGCCAGTGGCGACTTGGGTGGCCCAGCATACCGAAAGTTTGATATTGAAGCCTGGATGACTATGAAGAGCGATCAGGGCGGCTATGGTGAAATTACCAGCACCAGCAACTGCACCGATTATCAGGCTCGTCGGTTGAATATAAGATATAAAACGGAAGAAGGAGTAAATAACTTCGCTCACACGCTCAATGGCACTGCTATTGTCTCAAGCCGTTTTCCTATTGCAATTCTCGAGAACTATCAAACGAAGGAAGGAACAATCAAAATTCCTAAAGTACTCCAGTCCTATATGGGTGGCTTGAAGGAAATTAAATGAGACCGGGCCCAATTACCAATGTTCGTTTCCAAGGGAGCTTTAATAAGAAGCGTCCCGTATCTCTGAAATATGTTGCCGGCACCGCGCTCGGTCTTTTTGCCTTCAGCGGTGCGATATACCTATTTCTATTTTCTTCGGTATTTATGATTCGAGACATTTATGTCCAAGATTTCCAGCGAATCAAGCAAAGCGACGTGCTCGCGCATGTTCAATCAATGATCAATACCGAACAGTGGAACTTCCGACCATATCGTGATATCCTGCTGTTCAATGCGGTGTACGCGGAGCAGGACCTTGCTCAAAAATTTCCTTCTCTCGAAAAGGTTCGTGTTGCGAAAAATTACTTTCATACGCTGGAAATCAGCGGGGTGGAGCGTGTGCCCATTGGTATTTGGTGTCGGCAGAACGAATGCGCTTATTTTGATGATAAGGGTGTAACGTGGGGGAAAGCCATTCCTTCGTCGGGTGCGCTGCTCACCGCAGTGAATGACTATCGAGATACCAGCTTTAAACTTGATCAGGATTTTTTCAAATCGATTCAGATCGTTACGAAGCGTTTGCCAGAGCTTGGTATTGCTCTGAAGAACATTGAGATTCCAGGCGACCTGATCAATGAATTTCGAGTTCACACCGGCGCGGGTTATTATCTTGTCTTTGCTCTCGATTCAAACGTAGATAAGCAACTCGAGGTCCTTAAGATATTTCTTGAAGAAAAAAGTAAAGATCCCTCTTTTCATCCCAAAAAATACATTGATCTTCGCATTGATGGGCGGGTATATTTTGATAAAGGAGAACAACCGACGTTGTCACCCGAGCCGACACTGGAACAAACTCCATCATTAACCCAGCCTAGGTAGTTGACATTATAGCTGGGTATGCTATACTGTACTGGTTGGTAGTTCCTTTCATATTGGGCTTCGCAAGAGGCCCGAAAAAAGCCAGTAAATACGCTATTTCCAGTATTCAAGTAAGAACTCATAGACTGTTAAGAATATAGCAAGATTTCTCCTAGTGATAGCTGAAGTTGAAGTAGTTGTTGGCTTTTTTCGGGCCTCATCGGCCGCTGTTTGACGGGCGGTACGGAGGCCTGGACTGCGTAAGCACCCGCAGTCTCTCGAGGGATACAAGAGAGCCCTCAAGTCGGGCAGGGGGAACCGGCTAATCTGCTCTATCCTTGGAGCGGCATCCGAGGAGTTAGGGAGGTCCCTGCCTCCTTAATAACCATCGCTGGGCCACCTGGTGCGACGTGTGGTGGCTCGTTTTTTCTCCAATTCATACCGTCCTGTCGCCCGTCCTTGGTCTGCGTGTGTTGTCTCGCAGGCCTTTTTTTTGCTAATTTATCTAAAAGTGAACCGAAACAGTATACCCCTAGGAGAGGCTTTCGCAGTGCAACTGGCGCGAGAACGAGACACACCGCCAGTAGGCGGCGATGTCGTACTCTCTCTGGTGTGTACTGCCTCGGCGAGCCAGATCACTATCTCGTAATATGCCACACAAATATGGAGTTGCCGATTACCGCCTCTGGCTTGTAGCCTTTAAGCCAGAGATACTGCAGTGGTCCCGGATGGTCTACGTTAGAGCTGGTTGCTTGCTGGAAAAAGGTTGCCGAGACGGCGATCCAGCCGTCGGTCCGGTTGCGCTTAAGGAAGTCATGAGAATTGCTGTAGCTTGTGGCAGTAACCCAGATATACCTATCGCCTAGATAGAAGCGCGGATCAGCCCAGCCGAAGTAATCCAATTCAATTTTAGGAATACCTTTTCGCTCAACAAACTGGCTTAGCCGCTTAAGGTCCTGTCCCCAGTCGAGATTTGAATCAGCAACATACTCATGACCGCCGGATGGTCCGCCAACCGTTTGATTGAAATAAGTTAGGTAATAGGGGAAGACTCGGATATTTTCATACGCATACCAACCCAGAAGCGCGGCGATTATCAGAGAGAACGCTTTAATAAATCCTTTTTCATGCTTGCGCAACCAGTCGGCGATGAGGGCGATCTGGCCGGCAACCAACAGGATGACAAATGGATAAGTGGGAAGAAGGTGGCGGACGCCGATATTGAGCGTACTGCGGATGCTGATGAACCAATAGAAAGCTATCCACGCTATCATAACGCTTTCGGGGAAATGATCGTGAATCAAAACTGCAATTTTTTTAACGGACTGCTTGACCCTGCTAATGCGATAGGCGGCGCCGGAAAGAGCGACAAATACCAATCCCCACCAGGCTAAAGGCTCTTTAATGAAATAAACTAATGGAAAGTATAATGGTCCGCCAGAGTTTTTTACTTCGCCGAGGAAGTAGATCGTATTGCCGCCGGCTGATCGCTGTAGAACCATCAAGAAGCCCAGAAAGTACTGTCCCAGCGCTCGAATAAATGGCTTATCGGCCATCCACACCACCACATCTGCCAGGAGCCGATTGCCTTGAGAACTCATGAGGGCCGTAGTGTCGGCCAGCTGACGCTCTACCGGGTAGTGCCAGATATGAAAGCCGTAAACTGGCCAGACGACGCCTAGAAAGCCGATAACAAAGATGATAAATGCATTGCCAAGGGTTTTAAGGCTGTTTTTATAGCGCCCATGTTTGTGGTGATTATAAAAAAGTCCATAAGCCAAAGCGACAACTGCCAAAAAGGGAATCAAAAGGAACGTGGAGAATTTCATGAGGAGCGCCAGTCCGAACACCGCTCCAGCAATAATCATGCCCTTGCGTGTTGGCTTCTGGAGATAATGCAGGAACGTATAGATGCTTGCCAACGTCCCGAAGAGTGCGGGAATATCGGTAGTCACGAAACGGCTATGCGCCATGACGGTCGGAGAGAAAAGAAAGATGATCAGCGCGAGCATGCCCCCAGTGTCTCCGTAGAGCTCGGTGCCCCATTTAAAAATAATAATGGCGGCGAGAATATAGAACAATAGCATCGGCAAGCGAGAGAAGAATTTGATCGCATCCCCGTCATTGCCCGAGTTGTAGATCAGCTTACGGCCGAACTCCCACTGATCATTAAGGCCCTGTTCCCAATGCGCGGTAGAAAACACTGTGTCTTTCAGATTCATGAATAAGAGCGGCAATGCGGCGAGATCTTTGGCCAGCGGCGGATGTTCGGGGTTAAACCGCATGTCCCGCTTTACGAGGTAGGAGTAGCCGGCGCCGACATGAGGGATCTCATCGACGATCTGCGAATCATTCACCATACTCATCACCGCAAAAAAAACTGCGAACACGATCAAGATGACGGGAAAGAATTTTTGTAATTTATGCATATTATTTATGGTAAGCTGGTCGAACTATTTTTTCTCCTCAAGCGGGATGATAATCGCGTTGGGAAGGTATCGGCGCTGGGCGTACTGCTCCATGTTTAAATAAAAGATATTTTTTGCCTGTTGCTTTTCCGACGTCCAGGTATCAGTGAGGTACATGACAGTTTGAGCCGGCATAGGGATGCCATTTACCAGTGTGCCGCCGGCATTAACTAAGACATATTTTACCTTTATACGAGGCAGGGCGTTGAGCCTGTCAGCTATATCGACGTAATTTTGATTGAAATTAGCACGCACGGTTTCGTTTGGCCCCCAGTCATAGAAGTAAGTCTTGAATTCGTAAATCGCGTCGGCCAAGAGAAAAGCGCCGAGGGCGAGGGAAATAGCAAGGGTGCTTTGGGCGATATGATGATGCGCAAGGGGAAGATAGCTCTGCTGGCGGCTACGCACCCGATAATGGTCGCGTGACCACTCAAAAATCCACCATAATCCCTCGGCGGTGAAGATATAAATCACCGGCACGACCACAATGGCGCGGAGGGAGTGAGGAATGCCTTCTGCCGAGAGAACGACGGGGAGCAGTCCCAAAAAAAACCAGGAAAATAAGAAAATATGCGGCGGCGAAAAACGGCCGCGCGTTTTCCGGCCCCGTTCCAATCGGAGGATGCTTTTGAAAAATCCAAGAATGAAGAAAATGCCGACGGGCAAGAAAAGGATGGGCCGCCCGGCGAAGTTGTGCCGCCAGTTATGGTCGCCGACGAAATTAAACATCCCCAGCGTTTTGCCGAAATTCGTGGCTAATATTTTTAAAGGACTATCTTGCGAGAATATGGAAACTTGAGTTATGCGGCCGAGAAAATCTTCCGGCTGGAGGTAAAAGTGATATGCCAAAGGGAAAATCACAATACCGCCCACCAGCATGAAGACTGCCAATCCTTGGGTGATGCGATTTCTCGCGTGGATATAACGATCGTGGCTGAAATCTTTTTTAATAGCGTACCAATATGCCAGAAGAGCGGCAATGATCGCCCCAGGCATGACGCGGAAAGAAATATAGGTATAAAAACCCAAGCCCCAGAATATGGCGCTGATTGCAAAATGTTGCCAGCGGGTAGTACTTAATCCTTTCCAGAAAAAATAAGCTCCCCAGACGACCAGAAGCGGAGCCATAATAGCGCGAAAGCCGATACGTGAAAACGTAACATGCCAAAAAGATATGGCCATTAAAAAACTGGCGATTGCGCCGATCTGCCAGTTAAACAGTTTTTTAGCGAGGAAATAGAGGCCCAAGACGGTAAGTATGCCGGTGATTGCGGATACAAACCGTAGAGCATAAGCGGTATTACCGAATGCTCGGATAGAAAGCGATTGAATCGCGATAAATAGTCCTTCTCGTCCGTTATTTTCCGGATAGAAAATTTTATATTCACCCGTCTCGTAGGCTTGGATGGCGTTGTTACCGTTCATTGCTTCATCGGGATATAAGCCCGGGGGGAATGTGTCAAGCTTATATAACCGAAAAATAGTAGCAACCAGGATAATGAGAATGACGATGGTAAATTCTCGAAGATGTTTCATTAAATCTATTCAACTATACCATTTTATGGGCATTTTATTATCCACACCCCGTATTTTTATGGTATACTGGAGCCATGAATCCTCACACTCACCTGACGAGCTGTTCCTGGTGGCGAGGATGGTCATGGATAATAGCATAATATGTCGTGTAATAGTTTGCTGCGCTGTAAGCACTTCGCTTAGCGGAACGCGAGCCATTACTCGTCAGTGAGTGTAAGGATGAATGAAACGCTAGAACAAGAGATCGCAAGTCTTGAAAACGAGCTCCAGGAAAAGAAAACGATGCTTGAGCAAGAGCAATCTGAACCAATCAAAGAGACTCAAGAAAAGGAGATTTTGCACGATGTTGTTGGTGGTCAAATCCAACAGCAATCCCAAGCACAATCGGATGACCAAACAGTTGTACCAGAACTTCCTTTAGATAATTCTTCGGGAATGGACGACCACGTCCAATCATTGGTGGCGATTGCCTTCAATCAAAGCCTCAAGCATGCCATTACCCAAGCCGTAAAGACAAATAATGCCGCATTAATTGATGCGTTTCATGATGCCCTGGTTGATGATCTCTATGATGAGCTGGTTGCCCGCAAGAAAGTCGAGCAACCGAAATAATACGTGTCTCCCATTCTTCTTATAACCTATGCGCTTGTTCTGCTGATCTTGAGCTCGGCAGTTCTTATTATTCTGGGAGCGGTGCGTTCCAAAGGGGCCGTAGCCCGCGCGCTCAATATGTCGCTCTTTCTGATTACATTGCCTCGCGGCCAGGATTCCGAGTCGAATCCAAAGCCTGAAAAGGAGCTAATCGCGGTAATGGAACAGCTGTACGCTTCCTTTACCGGCATCCACGCCACCGGTTGGAATAAATTTGCCTACGGTGAGCCGTACCTCGCCCTTGAGATGGCGGTGCATCATATCGGTGAGGAAATCCACTTTTATATTGCCGTTCCCCGGAGTTATGAGCAGACTTTTCAACAGCAAGTTCACGGCCTATATCCTGTAGCCGAAGTGTTGCGCGTGAAGGACTACAATATCTTTAATCCTCAAGGCGTTGTGGCGGGAACATATCTTAAACAGAAAGCTAGCCCCATTCTGTCGTTGCGTACGTACAACGATCTCGAATCTGATCCGTTGGGCGGTGTCATAAACACCCTTTCTAAATTACAGCGTGAAGGCGAGGGGGCGGCTATCCAAATTCTTATCCGGCCATCGCATCGGGAAAATATCCGCGCGCTTTCCCAAAAAGTCGCTCATGAAATGCAAGCCGGGAACGATTTTAATAAAGCGCTTATACTAGCAAAGCAGGGAAAGAAGAAAAAATCCGATGTGAACGTTGAAACCCAGAAGACCATGACGCCATTTGAGGCCAAGATAGTTGAGGCGCTTCAGAGTAAGGCCTCGCGGTCGCTTTACGATGTTAATATCCGCATTCTGGCCTCCGCCGATAATCAGCCTCGTGCCGAGCAGATTCTCAATGATGCCGGCGGAGCATTCGTGCAATTCGGAGCTCCCGAGCGCAATAGCTTGGAGCTTGTGAAGCTTCGGAAGAAAGCCCTCGAAGACTTAGTCCTTAATTTCTCTTTCCGCATATTTGATAATGAGCAGACGATATTTCTTTCGAGTGAAGAGTTGACGAGTATCTATCATTTCCCTCTGCCGACCACGCAAGCGCCCAAGATCAAAATGCTCAAGGCAAAAGTCGCAGAGCCGCCGTTGAACCTGCCTGACTCCGGCGTGGTGATTGGTACGAGTAATTTTCGCGGTGATGAAAAAATGGTCCGTGTAGGCGATGATGACCGCCGCCGGCATATGTATGTTGTGGGACAGACGGGCACCGGTAAATCTTCGCTGATAAAAAACATGATCGTCCAGGATATTAATAACGGCAAAGGTGTCTGTATCATCGATCCGCATGGCGAACTTGCCGAATATGTCCTTTCGATGGTACCCAAAGAACGTGCCGATGACATCGTGTATTTTAATCCCGGAAGCACTGAATTCCCGCTCGGCTTGAACATGCTGGAGTTCGACCCGACGAAACCCGAACAAAAAACATTTGTTGCCAATGAGGTTCTCGCGATCGTGAAATCGCTCTATGAAGGCGTTCCGGAAGCTTTCGGACCGATGTTCGAACAGTATTTCAAAAATAGCATTTTGCTTCTTTTGGATATTTATCAGCGGAAGTTCGAAGAGAATGGGTCCGTTCATACTGGTATTGCTCACTTTATGCCGACGCTCGCCGCAATACCGCGCGTGCTGACTGATGCCGGATACCGCAAAGCACTTTTAGCGCAAGAAACAAATCCGCTCGTAAAGAATTTTTGGGAGCAGGAAGCGGAAAAGGCCGGGGGCGACGCGGCACTGGCCAATATGGCTCCGTATGTCACTTCAAAACTTAATCCGTTTTTGGCGAATGATTACTTGCGGCCGATCATCGCCCAGCCTCGTAGCGCGTTCAATTTCCGAGATCTCATTGATGAACAAAAGATTCTTATCGTAAACCTTTCCAAAGGTCAGATCGGCGAAATTAACGCGTACCTGTTGGGAATGGTGGTTGTGGGTAAGTTACTCATGGCGGCATTATCACGCGTAGATGTGGAAGAAAACTTGCGCAAGGATTTTTACTTATATATTGATGAGTTTCAAACCGTTACGACGGAAAGTATCGCCACGATTCTTTCAGAAGCCCGCAAGTATCGCCTTAATCTCGTGATCGCGCATCAGTACATCAAGCAGTTGCGCGATGAAATCAAGAATGCGGTGTTTGGAAATGTCGGTTCCATGGTGGCATTCAGAGTGGGAGCCGATGACGCGGAGTTTTTGAAAAATCAGTTTGAGCCCGTATTCAGCGTTCAGGATCTTCTCAACATAGATAATTTTCAAGCTCATGTTAAACTGTTGATACAGAACCAAACAAGCCAGCCATTCAACATTAAAACGATTCAAGAAAAGCCGCCGCATCCTGCGATTGCGAGGGCTCTTAAAATGCTTTCCGAAAGAAAGTACGGCCAACCGAGAGCCGATGTCGAGAATGCGATCCGATCGAGCTATCAGCAGCCTGCGGTTTCTGTAATTTCATGACCATAACACGTAAAGATATTATCTCCGCGCTTATTACCGGATTAACAGCCGGTTTTATCGCGTGGCAAATCTTGCTATTTTTAAAGATTGAGCCGCTGTTCGGTATTCCCTGGGTAAGCCTTGTGGTATTTATTCCCGTTTTATGGATGATTGGAGTCCAGTTCGGATATTTTCTGGGCCGCTGGCTGGCATTCTTTAATCAATTTGGTAAATTCGCAACTATCGGTTTTACAAATGCCGTTGTCGACTTTGGTACCTTGAATCTGCTCATCTCCATTTCCAGCATTACCGGAGGCACAACATTATCGTTCTTTAAGGCGGCGGCATTTTTAGTGGCGTCAACGCATAGCTACTTCTGGAATAAGACATGGGTTTTTCAAACTAATGGTAGGACCGGGGCATCCGAGATTGGAAAGTTCTTTACCATAAACCTGTTGAGTCTTGTAATTAATACAATCGTATTTACCGCTGTTCTTAGATTGGGCACGGATAATTTCGGGCTTTCAGCAGTTCGATGGGCGAACATTTCCGCCATCGCCGGTTCCGCCGTGGCCCTCATCTTCAACTTTGTAGGTTTTAGGTTGCTTGTATTCAGGAGATAGTTTCTAGTTGATAGTTTCTAGTTTTTAGATTAAGGTACGGACATGGTGAGATTCCATCGTGGTCTTGTAGTTTGGCAAAAGAGCATGAAGCTAGTTACTAGAAACTATGCTATATCGAAAGTATCGACCTCAATTATTTAACGAAGTAGTTGGACAGCAACACGTTGTTCAAACACTCAAGGGCGCTCTCTCGAGCGGGCGCTTAAGCCATGCGTATCTATTTTCCGGACCGCGGGGGACGGGAAAAACAACATTGGCGCGCATCCTGGCGAAAGCCCTTAATTGCAAGCATCGCGCAAAATCCGGCGAACCGGACAATACATGTGAGAGTTGCCTTGCAATCAGTGAAGGGCGTTCTTTAGATCTTATTGAAATTGATGGCGCATCCAATGGCCGCATTGACGAGATTCGCAATTTGAAAGATTCAGCCGCTGTGGCGGCGGCTAGCGGCGGTTATAAGGTTTTCATCATTGACGAGGCGCACATGGTCACCAAAGAGGCATTCAACGCGCTCCTGAAGATCCTGGAAGAGCCGCCAGCGCATGTTGTCCTGGTATTAGCCACTACTGATCCTCAAAAAATTCTTCCTACCGTCCTTTCGCGCGTACAGCGGTTTGATTTCAAAAAGCTCACCAGCAAAGAAATTGCCGAGAAGCTCACTATGATCGTAAAAGCCGAGAAGGCATTCGTGGACGATACTGTCATTGCTTCTATCGCATCTTCGTCGGATGGCGCGCTTCGTGACGCGGAAGTGGCGCTATCAAAGTTACTCTCCTCGTTTGGCGATAAAGAGCAAATTACTATTGCTAAGGCGACACTGGTACTCGGTTTGATTCCAGAGCATATGAATCCTGATTTCCTTGGCTATCTTATTCATAACGAGCGCTCGCTGGCCCTTGGATTTGTTCAACAGATATATCATTCTGGGCATAATCTCGAGCATTTCACGAAAGGATTCCTTGAATATCTCCGCAAAGTAATGATAAAAAAAATAAGTCCTGCGGTACTTGTTTCGATGGGCGAAGAACCAAGCGGTGATTCGGGAAAAAGGCTTGCTGATCTGGCGAGCGAAATTGACAGTCAGCATCTTTTAAAAATGCTGGCGGCATTCACGAATGTCCGCAACGACATGAAGATTTCTCCTATTCCTCAACTGCCGTTGGAGCTCGCGATTATGGAGCTCACGCATTAATCAATTTAAGTTTCTTCGTTCGATGCCAGCTTTTAACTTCCGCTTCGCGCTTGAGCGCCTGGCTACGATTGTCGAATCGTTCAGTATATAAAATTTTCGTCACTTTACGAGATCGAGTGAACCGGCCGCCTTCGCCGGTTTTATGTTCAGTAAATCTTCGTTTTATATCAGTTGTGATACCGGTGTAGATACTGCCGTCACTGCATTGAAGAAGATACAGGTAGTACATTAATCAGTTTGTTTCAAGTAATATCCTTAGCAGTGCTTCACGGCCGTTATGAGTTTCAGCGGAGTAGGGAAGGATCGGCTCAATGCCAAGTTGGTCTTGGAGTTCTGCGAGGCGCTTGGCCTGCTGGTCCTTCTTGAGTTTATCCATTTTGTTTGCAATAACAATGATTTCAAGATTATGTTCTTGAAGCAGGAGGAGCATTTCTAAATCCATGCCCGTAGGGCCAACATTACCATCAATGATAAGTACGACTGTTCGATTGGCGATTTTTTCATCGACGAGATACCAAAGGATTAATCGTTGGAGGTGCTCTTTTTCTTTGGGAGACATGCGCGCATAGCCATAACCGGGAAGATCTACGAAATAGGTTTTATTGTTTACGAGAAAGAAATTTATTTCGCGAGTCTTCCCAGGGCGGGGGCTCGAGCGAACTAGATCATTTTTGCCAGTCAGGGAATTAATAACGCTGGATTTGCCGACGTTTGAACGCCCAATAAAGGCGACTTGAGGTCGCCCGTCATCGAGAATCGGATCCGTGCCATTGATGCCCTTAACAAAAACAGCCGCCTTAATGTTCATAGATATAGATAGAGTATACCTTACTCGATAAATGTAATTGCCTTCCCCTTTTGTCCTGCACGCCCGGTTCGTCCGATGCGGTGTACATAATCATCATAGGTTGCCGGGAGGTCATAGTTAATGACGTGGCTGACGCCGGCGATATCGAGGCCGCGAGCGGCGACATCGGTGGCAACTAAGATCTGAACGTGATCGCGCTTAAACAGATCAAGAGCCTTCTGGCGTCGAGATTGGTTTTTATCGCCGTGGATACATTCTGCCTTAAAGCCTTTTTGCACAAGGACGTGAGAGAGCTTGTCAACGCCATGTTTAGTTCTGCCAAAGATAAGCACTTTGCTGAATTCCGACTGCGATAAGAGATTGAACAGCACATTGAGCTTAGTGTCTCCTTTGCTGATTTTTACGACGTCCTGGTCTACGTTCGTTGGAGTATCATGTGTTTTTACTGAAATACGAACCGGATCGCGAAGAAATTCTCGGATCAAGCCTTCAATTTCATGAGAGATGGTGGCGGAGAAGAAAAGCGTGTGGCGAGGCGATGGCATGCCGGCCATAAGGAAGCGCATATCGGCGATAAAGCCCATATCAAGCATGCGGTCAGCTTCATCCAGCACGATTGTTTTAAATTTAGAGAGATTGATGTGACGGCGCTCGATGAGGTCTTTTAATCGTCCAGGCGTGCCAATAATGAAATTGCCTCCGCGGCGCAACTCCGAAATCTGGCGGCCGATACTTGCTCCTCCGACACAGCAGACGGAAAAAATCCGCAAGTTTTTTGCGAAGTCTTGGAGTTCTTTGTCGATCTGGATAGCGAGCTCACGCGTGGGGACAACGATAAGGATATTAGCCATCGGATTCAGAAGAACCTTATGAAGCAAGGGGATAAGGAAAGCGGCCGTTTTGCCGGTGCCGGTATTAGCAATGCCTACGATATCTGATCCGCGGAGGATGTGGGGAATTGTTTTATCCTGGATTGGCGTGGGCGTGCCATATCCTTTAATCAGAATGTTCGCTTTGAGCCGTTCGTTAATGGCAAAATCAGTAAAAGCGTGCTCGGGCACGAAATGCTCGACCTGTTCAGTAATCACTGCTTTATTAACGAAGCGAGATGTGTCGATTCCTTGACCCTTAAAACCGCCTCGGGAAAACGAAGGGCGAGCTCGTCTGAAGTTCGGTCGGCGACCGAAAGATGGTCGGCTAAAATTTCTTGTTGCCATGATTCCTATAAGAGACGCCGGATGCGCTACTGGCTACCAGAGAATCTATTGAGGAAGTTAATTATATATCAGAAATATTAAATTGTCAACCCTCACACTCACCCAAGTCGTAGTACATAAAAAGAAACCTCTTTGAGAATCTAGCCGCAAAAGTCTTTTGAGCGTTACGTCCTATTCAACGATGAGCGTTCCCTTCATGCCCATAGCGCGATGAGTATCGACAGAACAATAGTATTCGAACCGGCCGGTCTTATCGGCGGTGAATTCTGCCGTGGCGGTCTGGCCGTTTCCAATCCGGGCTGTGCGGGCATTGAATTCATCGATTACCCAGTCATGCGTGCCTCCGGTATTCTGGAGGATGATCTTCACCTTGTCGCCCTTCTTTACTTTAATTTCCTTAAGTGAAAAAGTAAAATTGCTCGCAGTCACGGTAAACGTCTTTATGGCGCTTTAATTTGTAGGAGTTATTGTCGGTGTGCCGCTTTTGGTAGGTGATACGGTCGGCGTAACGGTAGGAGTCGTTGTCGGACTTATACCTAGCGTCGGAGAAGAGGACTCCCTGGAATTAACTACCCAATATACTATTCCCGCAATAAGGAGAATGACAATAAAGATGACTACTTTCGAAATTCCCATACGTTCTTCTGGCATGTTTTGTTCCATAATTATAAGTTAATTAGTTAGTGTTCTTATCATATCACTTTTAGATTTATTTTTAAAGATAGAGGGATAAATCAATGTACTAAAAGACTAAATGGTGCTAATATAATTAACATGAATCTTCCTAAAACTACCGGATATAAAATTCTGTTTGTTGCATCTGAAGCAGCCCCGTTCGTGAAAGTTGGCGGGTTAGGCGAGATTATGTATTCTTTGCCCAAAGCTCTTAGGGATCTGGGGTGTGATGCAAGAGTAATGGTCCCTAAGTATGCAAGCATTGATGCAGAAAAGTATAATATGACCTTAGAGTTGAAGGGTCTTAATTTAGGCACTCCCGAAACCGATCCACATGGTATTTTAACTTCAAATGTTCTAAAAAGTGAAGAGAACGGAGGCGTTACCTATTTCCTTGAAAATATGGAGTACTACGAAAAAAGAGCCAATGTTTACGGTTATGGAGACGATACTATCCGATGGGTTCTTTTGTCCAAAGGAGTTCTTGAATTTTTAAAGCATTCAGAGTGGAAACCTGACATAATTGTGGCTTGCGACTGGCAGGCCGGTTTTATTCCAAATTATCTGCATACTGAATACAAAAACGACCCAGTTTTAAAGGACATAACAACAGTATTTTCAATTCATAATCTTAGATATCAAGGAATGTTTGATCCCCAGTTTGTCAGCGAAATGGACTATGATGATGGTCAGCAACCTATACCGTCCATCCCTCATGAGAGAATAATAAAACTAAATGGGATGAAGAGGGGCATATTTTATGCGGATGTGATTAATACAGTATCGCCCACGTATTCAAAAGAAATTCTTTCTGAAGAATTTGGTAACCATTTAGATAAACTTCTGAATGAAAGAAAAAGCCGCTTATTTGGAATTTTAAACGGTATCGATGTAGATTCCCTTAATCCAGAAACAGATCCAGACTTGGATGTTAATTACAACTCCAAGACTATTGAGAAAAAGAAGGAAAATAAGATAGTTCTTCAAAAACAGTTTGGGATTGAAGTTAATGAAAACAGATTTGTTGCCGGTATTGTCTCTCGCATGGACGAACAAAAAGGTTTCGATATCTTAATCCAAATGCTGGATCAATTTATGCAAAATTTAGATTTGCAACTTATCGTGACTGGCGAAGGTAACCCTCAATATCGTTTATTCTTTGAAGATTTAAAGAAAAAATACCCGGATAGGGTGGGCGTACATTTTGCATTTGATTCCCGTTTGACCAGGCTTGTTCTTGGTGGTGCTGATGTGGTTCTGTTGCCTTCCAAATCTGAACCTTGCGGTTTGGTTCAGATGGAGGCGATGCGCTACGGGGCCATACCCATAGTCCGTAAGGTGGGCGGTCTTGCTGATTCAGTTGAGGATTTTAATCCTGAAACAGGCAAAGGAACTGGTTTTGTGTTTGAAAAATTCGATCCGTTTTCTCTTACCATTGCCATGGTCAGGGCATATCAAATTTATCGCCAAAAGAATTTCTGGTCCAAGATTATTAAAAGCGCTATGACTCAAGATTTTTCTTGGAAGAAATCCGCTGCCGAATATATGAAACTTTTTGAAATGGCGCTGAGATTCCATAAAGAAAAAATAGATGAAGTGGGCTAATTTTCTACATATATACCAGCCGGCTGGACAACAGCCGGATATTCTTGAGGCTGTAGTAGTCCAGAGTTATCGTCCTATTTTAGAAGGTGTCAAAAAAAATCAAAGGACCAGACTAACAATGAATATAAGTGGTGTGCTTTTGGAAATGTTTGATGCTCATGGATACTGGGATTTAATTGAGATAATACGTGATCTTGTAAAAGGAGGCCGACTTGAACTCACCGGTTCGGCTAAATACCACGCTCTCCTTCCATTTCTATCCGAGCAAGAAATAATAAGGCAGATTGAAGAAAATGAATCCACCCTTAAATTTTATATAGATAACCACTATCGGCCGGAGGGATTTTTCCCTCCAGAAATGGCCTATGATGAAAAAATAGTTCCCATAGTTCAGCAGTTTGGCTACAAGTGGATTATTATAGATGAAATCGCTTACAACGGTAAAACTGGTCAGGTTGATTATAATAAGACATATAAAATTAAAGGAACCGATCTCTCGGTATTCTTTAGGGAAAGAGGCCCAAGTAACTTAATTATGAGCGCAGCGGTACGATCCTTTGAGTCTTTCAAAGAAGTTTTTAGGGACGATTTGAAAAAAAATCACTACTTGCTTACCGGCATGGATGGTGAAACCTTCGGTCATCATCGACCTGGACTTGATAAGATGTTGTTTGAGTTTTTTCAAACACCGGAACTTGATTTAGTCAAAGTTTCAGATTTGCTTGATTTGTATCCTGATACGCAGGAAGTTAGGCCCGTAAAATCAACTTGGGCATCAAGCGAAGAAGATATTAAAAAAGGTATTCAATTTTTATCTTGGGACGATCCCGAAAACGAGATTCATCATTGGCAGCGGGATCTTGTCGACCTTGCCGTAAGTAGCGTGTATGCCATGGACAAGGAGCATCCCGGTTATCAAGAAATACGCAAGACATTGGACAAAGCTCTATCAAGCGACCAGTTTTGGTGGGCATCGGGAAAACCATGGTGGAGCCTAGAGGAGATTGTGCGCGGAGCCGTATTGTGTCATTCGGTTATAAAAAATATTCCCGGAATCAGCCATGATACAACGGAAAAAGCGTCGTTTTTGTATGAAAAGATTATTTCTACTGCTTTCCAATGGAAGGAGAGCGGGAAAATCTACAACATACTTCATGCCAGAGAAAACATAAACCGCATACCTTTTAAAGAAAGAACCCTCGAGCAGGGGGGAGAAGAAGCAATAAAATATCATGCTTTTATCGATATGCTTAAACGTTTGGAAAAAGAAGCAGCAAACAGGAGTGAATATGAAAAAGCTATTTTATGGCGGGATGCGGTCTGGAAAATAGAGAATAAATCCGATATTTATGACACTTTGCATGCAATTGACCTTTTACGCCTAGAGATTCCGAACTATGAAGTCGAGGAAATAATTGGAAAATATAAACAAAAGTATCGGGAAATTCGCGGCGGCCAGCCTGAACAAAGAGGATAATTGACTTTTTTAATGAATATTAATGAAGATAAGCTCAATGGGCTCCTTAATGGCACTAAAGTAAGAAAAATACTGCAGGGCTACATCAAAACTATCGGAGATCTCGGTGAGATTTTAGAAGTGAGAATAAAGCCAATAAAGACTTATCTTGATTCTGAAAGTTTTAGTCTTGTCGCCGTTTATAAACTAAAGATCAAGACTTTTGATGGCGATATCACTGTCAAAAAGATTTTTGCTTCAGCTCACCCTACGCTTAAAAAGAAGAGAGATTACGAAATTGGAAAATCTATTACGACCGAACTTTCAAAAAATCCAGCCCGGTTTTTAAAAATACCGAAATCATATGTATTTATTCAATCGCACGGCTTATATCTTCGAGAATATGTTGAAGGTGAAACGTTGGGACAAATTATTAAGCAGGAGAATGGACTGCCTGATAACATTGCCGAACCTTTGGCGCTTAGCCTGATTGAGTTTCAAAAAATTAAAATCCTGCCCAGTTTTGAATATGAAGCGAGGGCTAATTTTGCGGATTTGAATAAGAATATTAGTATTTTAGAAAAACAGCAGCACCCTCGCTCTCAATTTATACACAGTCAATTTATAGAAGTATGTAAAGAATTAGATCAAATTGCGGAACCAGAAATCGGCCTTAGCAAAGTTCTTAGTCACGGTGATTTTAACCCGTCAAATTTTATCCTTACGGCGGACAAGAGAATTGCATTTCTTGACTTTGGAAGTGTCGGGTTTAGAAACTACCTTTGGGATGTGGCAAGGCTTTGCTCTTCTCTTAAAGAGACTAATTTTTTAGATATCTATTCGAGAGCTAAAGGCCATACTCTTGGGGAAAAGGATGATAAACTGTTCACAGCTTATCAAAAATATTTTAATCTGCTAGACCTCACGCATGTTTTAGTCTGGGGACTTTAGTGTTGTCCCGTATAGTATGTTCGAACCTGAAACAACACATAGAATCCGATGAGTAGACCGAGGATAAGACTGGCAATACTGAAAGTAAGTAAACTACCAATGGCGGTAATAAGTGTTGCATAGAAGATGAGGTTCCAGGAGCGAATTGATCTTTTGAAGAGCCCCGGAATGGCCATAAGGTAGATTACCGAAACAATAACCGACACTATCAAGTGGACAAATAAGCCTGTTCTCGAGAATCCAGCGCCGTAATATCCAACCGCGCCTAGAGAGCCGAAACCGGCAGTGAGAAGGGGAAAGATACTAATAGCAAAGAGAGCGACACTAATTATTGCTAAGTATGGTGCGATTTTGACGAGGAACTCCTTAATGCCCCTTGGTAATTGAGGCGCCTTCTTACCAAAATACAGATCCAACTGCTCAATGAATTTATCCATGAACATAGTTTTAATTGATACTCGAACTCATTGTATACTAATATACTAAAAAATAACAGTTCCAGTGGCTATCCGGCTAGGTTTGTAATTTAGGATTACGACTTCCGGTTCGAGGCGAACACTAAATCGCCTAAGTACGCTATTCTGAATCTTGCGGGCAAGGTTTACAATTTCTTCAGCCGTACCATTATTATAATTTACCAATACCAGTGAGTGTTTATCGGATACCCCGACATTGTCTATACGCCGGCCCTTCCATTTTGTAAGTTCGATGAGTTGCCCGGCGGAAAGTTTGATGCCGCCTTTCGCCTTCTTTTGTTTCAATTCAGGATGCTTTTTTATCAGCGTTATGCCTCGGGCATTGGAAATAATCGGATTTTTAAAAAATGATCCCGCATTGGCTATTGTGTCGGGATACGGCAATTTCGCTCGACGAATACTGATGACAGCTTTCCTTATCGTGCTAAGAGTAACGGCCCGATTGTGGAAATATTCTTTAATATCATGATATGAAAGATTGGGTTTAAATTTTGGAGACAGTCTTATTATCGCCTTTAGAATGACCAGCTCGCCGGAATGCTCCTGGAAAATACTCTTGCGATATCCGAAACGGCACTCTTTATGTGAAAGCTTCTCTATTTTTCCAGTTGTCGTATTTAACGCAACAACGGACGTGATAACATCCGACAGTTCGGCGCCGTATGCTCCGATATTCTGGAACACAGCTCCTCCTATAGTCCCAGGAATAAGTGAGAGGTTCTCAATGCCCGAGAGATTCTCGCGGACAGCATATGCGACAACATTATCCCAGTTGTGGCCGGCGCCAATCTGAAGAATATTTTTGTCACGTTGAATTCCCCGGATACTGACCCGAATGACAAGACCGCAAAAACCTTTGTCGGAGATTAAAATATTACTTCCGCCACCTAAAATAAAAAAGGGCAGGCCTTTTTGTTCCGCGAATTTAATTCCATCCTTTACGTCGTCTATGTGCTTTGCTTCGATAAAAAATTTAGCCTTTCCGCCAATCTTAAACGTGGTGTAGGGGGCTAAAAATATATTTTCCCCGATTTTCATATTAGTAACCTCCTGGGGGAGTAGTTTTGGTGCCAAGTAGGCCAAGATTAAGTGCGCTGATTTTCTTATCAACAATTTTTACATAATCCGCGAGACTCTTCTTATATTCTGTATCTAAAAATGTCTCAATATATGCTAGCGTCTTACCAAAATCATTCTTAAATTTTTGATTTATGTCTTTCCATCGGATTCCTTTCAGAAGACTTGCTAAATCCGGACGGAATTCAAGCAAGCCAATCTTAAGAAGAAAAGCAATAGATGGATACCCGAGATAGCCCTTCCAATATGAGCCATTATCATTGGCCATAATGGCTCGTTTTTTCGGATCATAAGAAATAGTGTAGAATTTATTACCGCTCGATGAAAAAACTTTAGCGGTATTGCCGGAAACTTCTACCCGGCCGTCAGCAACCGAGCCTAAAGCTTCGTAAATTTTAATAACTGGCGGATGCTTCCATTTCATACGCTATTGTATATAGTCGGCAAAGTTTATCCAGCCGGTTAATGTGTCAGGGTTTTGCACATATCCCCGTAGATCCACGCCAGCGCCTTCCAGCGCCTTTATGTATGCCGATGTGTAAATGCTTTCGCTCTCCTCCGGTTTCTGCGCTAAATCCCTCGCCCAAAACGGCAAGTTTGTCGCCCGCTTTAAGTTGCTGACCGGATTTTATGGAAATGCTCGAAAGTTTTACGTGCCCGTATACTACGGTAACCGGTTGATTGTTTAGTTCGTATTCTTGAACAGCGACGCCGCCATATCCGCTTGCCGTAATTTTCTCAAGTAAAGGGCCGCTACAAAGTGCATACACGGGTACAGAGGAATTTTCTTCACCGGGAAATATTTCAAAATCAACGCCGGTATGATAACCGGTAAATTTTTCCGACTGACTGGTGAATCGGCAGGAGACACGAAAATACCGAATGGTTTTTTGGTGATGCGCTCACGGACATTACTAATGGGCGCAACCCAGGTAGCTTTATTACCATTAGTTATCGCGCCTACCGACGGACTCGGGCTAAAGTTTTTGCCTGTTTCTAGTGGCTCTGGCGCTACGCTCTTCTTGGCGAAAAACCAGAAAAATAACGCGGTAAGAATAACTATTACGATTACTACGAAAGCCTTTTTCATCACAAGGGTATTCTAAGGGTTGTTGAGGATATTTTCCAGCATTGACAATGAGTAGAAACGCAGTTAACGAACGAACTTCGGAGATCGGACTCATGAAAGCGCTCGGCGCCAACCGCCGCACGATTTTTACTATTTTTTCTCTGGAAGCGGCGAGTATCGGCTTCTGGGGTTCAGCTCTCGGCATTGGTTCTAGTATCATCATTGGCTTGATAGGTAATCGTGTTGCCACGAACACCTTCCTGAAAGACTTCGTCGGCTTTCAACTGCTCGCCTTTCCTATCTTGCCGTTCCTGGGCATCCTTGCTGGTGGCATCGCGTTGGCACTTATTGCCGGCGCGCTCCCATCTCTCAAAGCCAGCCGCCTCGATCCGATCCGTGCCCTGCGCTACGAATAGTTCTCTAAAAACCGCCGTGAGGCGGTTTTTTGTCAGACTTGTAAGCAGTTTTAAAAAATAATATTATTAGCATATATGAAAAAACTCATTAGTTTGGTTTTAGTTTCAGTGTTGTTGGTGTGGCCGGTAGTTGCGACGGCGGCTACGTTTAAAGCGGGCGACAGTTACTCGTTAGCCAGAGGACAAACGATGGCAGACGATTTGTATGTTGCGTCGGGGACGATTACCGTTTCCGGTGTGGTTTCAGGTGATCTGATAGCTGTCGGAGGCAATCTCTCCGTGACTGGTGATGTTGCAGAGGATGCAATTCTCGCCGGCGGGACGATCAACCTTGGTGGATCGGTAGGCGATGACGCTCGTGTTGCCGGCGGTAATGTTTCAATAGATGGTACCATCGCTGATGATCTATTTGTCGCTGGCGGACAGGTCCATCTAACATCCGGCTCTGTAGTGAGCGGTGACCTGGTGGTGGCCGGCGGGCAAGTCATTGTTGATGGCCGCGTGGATGGAAACGTAAATATCACTTCTGGCCAAGTTACACTTGGCGATACTGCCGTAGTTGCCGGAAACCTGTCATACAAATCAAAGAAAGAGGCCACCATCGCTTCAGGGGCGCGTATTACGGGGACGACCACCTTCAATCAGATCCAGCGATTTGATCGACGACAATCCTTTGGTCCACTCATCGTATTCTCATTCTTTGCGAAGCTGTTGTTAGCTATCGTTACCGCGATTCTTTTGGTGCTCATCTTCAAAACGAAAGCGCCGCGTGTCGTCCATCAGGGGATCAACAACTTCTGGCCAAGCCTTTTGCGTGGATTTCTCGTTATGATCGCGGTTCCGGTCGCAATCATTCTAGTGGGTTTTACCGCTGTCGGCATTCCTATCGCGATACTCGCCTTGTTTGGCTATATTGCGTGGATGATATTGTCGGCTGTCGGCTCCGGTATTCTGTTTGGCAGTTGGCTGGCGAAGGTTGGTATGAAGCGTGATCCGGCTCCGGTTAATTGGAAAACGGCAATCTTAGGCACTATCGCGCTGTTCGTCGTATATCTCGTGCCATTTGCAGGCTGGATCGTAGGTTTCGTATTTTTCCTCGTAACATTAGGAGCTATTGCTAAGCAATGGTACGACTCTGCGTGGCTGAATCGTTGATTTACTTCAGCTGAATGAAACGTGTTTTTATTATTCACGGCTGGGGCGGGTATCCTGAAGAAGGCTGGTTTCCGTGGCTTAAAAAAGAGCTGGAAGCAAAGGGGATTGAGGTGCATGTGCCTGCAATGCCGGATTCTGATAACCCAAAGATTGAGATTTGGATTCCCTTTCTTGCCGAGCAAGTCGGTGCTCCGGACGCGGATACCTATTTTGTGGGGCATAGCGTAGGTAGCCAAGCGGTACTGCGCTATCTGGCGACCTTATCTGCGGGAGTGAAAGTTGGTGGTGCCGTATTCGTAGCACCGTGGTTAGCTTTGGATGAAGAGACGATCCGCGAAGAAGGACCGGAGAGTGTAGAAATTGCAAAACCATGGGTTGAAACGCCCATTGATTGGGAAAAAGTGCGCACGCACGCTGATGAATTTTTTGCTATTTTTTCAGACGATGATCCGTTCGTTCCTATCGAAAATCAGAAGCTTTTTCAGGAACGCCTTGAAGCAAAAACAGTAATTGAACACAGCAAAGGCCACTTCGGCGGAGGCGACGGCATTAAAGAACTTCCGATTGTTTTGGAACAGCTCGAGAGAATCATGCAATAGTAAAACGCTCTACAGGCCGAGGAAACCAAGCAGGTTGTAGACGACAAGTGCTGGCCAAATAATCGCTTTTAGAAGGCCTATAATCCCGCTTCCGAGTGAATCGGCGTTCTGAATAAAGTAAACTGCGGCACCGATAAATGCCAAACCGTACACTCCCGACGACATACCCTGCGCTCCACGGTGGCGATACTTCCGACACTCACATTGATGATTGTCATCCATAGTTTTGAGATTAACCTCTACGTTCCTATCATACACCTATGCGGTATTTTGTGCATGTTAAAATAAAACAGGATTTTATCACCGTCGACGGCGACAAAATTACCGTCGGTGTGCGTTCGACGCCGGAGCAGGGACGGGCGAATGATGAAGTAGTTGAAAAGATTGCCGAATACTTCGGTGTTCCCCACGATCACGTACGAATTATCTCCGGCACTACCTCTCGCCGCAAAGTGGTTGAAGTGCAATAAAAATCAAAAAAACGAAAGAGCATCGCGAACGGCGATGCTCTTGCTACCTTGCCAGGAGCGTAGCGTAGTGGAGAACAATCTCGGGATACCCGACGGGATTGCCGTAGTAGCGCGTGAGCGCTTTGTACTGGTCTTGTTTCCAACCGTGGGCTATCAGGAAGTTTGCCGCGCTCGGAACCGCATCTTCGGGATTCTGAAGATCAACGAAGGCATCGCCGTTCCCGTCGACGCCGTAATCCATGAGCGAGTCGGGCATGAATTGCACAATGCCCATCGCGCCAGCGTAGGAACCTTTGATGTTGTAGCAGTCGAGATTGGATCGCAGGCAGTACTTCGAAAGCGCGGCCAGCCGTTCAGCTTCCAAGCGCCAGTTTTCAGTGCTCTTCTTGTGGTTCAGGCGCGAGTAGATGGCATTAAACGTGGGCGTATTGCCGGTGTTCTTGCCGAATTCCGTTTCGATGGCGATGATGCCCGCGACGATCTCCTTGGGCACGCCACTCTCCCGCATGTTGTCGAAGGCTTCCGGATTGGCGGCGATGAAGTCTTTCCCCCGCAGGACGAAACCAGGCGCGTAGATCTTCCGCTTGATCAGCGTCCAGTTAGGTGCGCGGTAGGCGACGCTCTTTTCCGGAAGGATTTCACGACGACTATCAGTGAGGATTTGATTTACTTTTTCCTCCTCAAAACCAGAGTTGATCAGCTGGCGCTGAACGTATGCCAAGCGCACATCTTCAATCGGTGACACAATGCTTGTCGGTGTTGGCGACGCGCTAGGCGATGACACGGGCGGCGCAACAAAAATGATGCTCACCGGCACCAAATACATCAAAATCGCCTTCATGAGTTGAATTCCTCCAATAATCATAGGAACAGGGTTAACGTACTACCCTTATTATAGTACGACGGAGTAAGAGCACAACTATTGCCTTATTTTACTTTTCAATTTTTCCCAAACAACTACCTCCGCCCAATTATTAACGGGTGTCTTCAAAACTGCTTCCTTATCTTCTTCCGTGCCCTGATAATGGTCGACTGCTTCTTTGAGTACAAGCGGGTAGTATCCTCGCCAATTAAGCTCCTGGAGTGTGCTTAACACACAGCAATCAATGGTGAGGCCGAAAAGGACTGGGGTAATTTCTTCGGGTTTGCCTAAATTCTTATCCAGCCATTCCCCAAATGCTTTAGTATCTTGATATGGCAACCCTGCCGTTTTATTTGGGTCACCGATATTTTCTCGTACCCAAATCGGCGAATTCATGCATTTGATCCATTGAGATTTAACAATCTCTTCCGGAACGATTGATTCATAACCCCATGTTCCGGGGACACAACTTTCATCTTTATCTCCTGGTCTAGGCTGGCGATAATCAGAAATTATCTCGCCAATCTTAATATTTTTTTCTTTGAGGAACGGAAAAAGAACTTCTTTATCAAAGTTTATTGAGGGTCGGACTTTATAATGCTTACCATCTTCAGTAGCAAAATCATTTTGTAGGTCTACTGAAAGAAATTGGTAGTTCATACAATTATTGTTTCGTCTTGCCCACTATTACCATTCGCGTTTTTTACCGAATTTCCAGAAGCATCCCGATTCGGTGATGGTTGTTACGAGAGTATAAATTTCTTGGGCTGGCTGTTCCGGCTCACGGTCGGGTTGTTCTGTCGTGCTAGACACACTCATGCCCATATCCGTCTTCACCCAACCGGGATCAAGTGAGGATACGACGATGCCTTTCTCTTGGAGACGAAATGCCAACGTTCGCGTATACATATTCAGGGCAGTCTTAGAGAGACGGTAGCCCACTGCGGTATTGTCATCAATAGGAAAAGAGAACGCCCCGTAGTTAGAATCAATGTTCACGACGTGACTTCCTGCGGTCATAGCCGGAAGAAGGCGCTCCGTTATATCAATGAGGCCGAAAAGATTCACATCAAATGTCTCACGGATTTTTTTCAAATTTACTCCCTCATCACGACCATCGGGGTTGATTCCTGCGTTGTTCACTAACACATCAATGCTCTGCGTGTGTGCTTTGATCGCATCCACAGCCTGGGCAATGCTTTCGAAGTTGCCCTGATTCATTTTCACTGCAACAAAATTCGGCGCATTGAGTGAAACTGGCGTATGCCAATATGTGCCGATAACTCGCCACTCTTCAGCTAAAAACTTCTTGGCGGTGGCCAATCCGATTCCCCGACTAGCTCCGGTTATAACGACTATTTTCATATTTTTATTCTATCAAATCGACATATCTCGGTCGGGGCTATTTCCCGTCTTCTGATACTGACCATCTGTATAGCCCCCAAAGCAATCCATCGTCATTTCTCGCCTCGCCTATGTTCTCTGCGCCAGTCGCCGTGGCGAATGCGATAGATGTCAAATTTTGAACAGGGCCATGCAGAATTGCCGCGTACATGCGTCTAATGCCTTTGTCGCGCATGAGGGCAAATACTCGTTCCAGCATTTTTCTGCCAATTCCTTGCTGTCGGGCCTTGGGGTCAACACCAATCTCTCCGCCATACACAAAGTTTTCCACGGGCTCTACAGACTGAATAAAGTTGAGGATACCTCGCTCGTGCTCTTCTTGCCCTTCCTCAATAAGGCTCTGAATAAAGTTGCGGTCGTAACACATGAGAAAACCGCCCACACGCTCTCCACTGGTTTCAACAACAAAGAATTCGTTCAATCGACGCGAATAGCCGCGTGCATCAAGTGTGTAGACCAAAAACCCTTTCTTCAGTTTCTCGGGCTCCGATTCCTGAGGGTTCATTTTGAGCTTCTCCGCAATGGCAACAATACCAGGAATGTGGTGATCTCGTGCGGTCTCTATAATTTGAGGCGTTGTTTCCATGAATTCTTCCACGTTCGGGCGGATACCCCTCGGTCGCTTGAACTATGCTCCCTCCTTCACTAAAGCTAGGGCGGGCGAGCAAATTAGCTGAACACTGGGGTCTAGTGACCACCCGAGTGAATGTTACAAGGACTTTCGGAGGGTCGCTGGCTCCATTCTACGACACTCCTCGGTCGGGGTAAACGAGACAAATGGAACAGTATAAAAAGGGTGCCGAGCGTCTCATATAGCTTGTGACTGCGACGTTTTACTTAAAATTCCTCTGAAGGTTATGAGATAATTGTTCAACTCTCCCAAGTGGCACAGGTTAGAATTTGATTTCCCCCAATTGGGAAAGCACTGCCCCTACCTGGTCTTGTCCCGGTACCAACTATTTTTAATCTTATCGTTGAATTTTCCGGCATTATTTTATCTTGGTTTCTCGCACACCCAAATCATGGAACACGGCACGCGCTTAGCCTTATGAATAGTATAATACGACCTGCTTAAATCCTTTTTTATGATTGGTGCAGGCTCTAAATAGCCGACGATATTAAAACCAGCGTCTTTAATTAATTTAAACCATGTCGATGTTTTTCGATACCTTAGATAAACTGGCACTCCACCTTTCCACTTCTTCAAAAAAATTTCATGTTCATCGTGATATGAGTAGCGAACTACTAACTTATCTTTCTGATCCTCAACATCAGTAAAAAAGATATGGTCCCAGCTCCAGATAAATTTGCCACCAGGTTTAAGATATGAATATACGTTTACTAATGATTTCTTTGGATCAACTGTCCACCCAAAAGCATAAATAGAAAACACCGTATCGACTAAGGGTAACTTCAACTTTTTCTCCATGTTTACTTCAAATAATTCAACCTTTCCATTTTCTATGGCTTTCTTATTAAGCTTGGTGGCAAAGTTAAACTGTGTTTTTGATATGTCTATACCCCAGACTTTCTTCGCACCATTTTTAACTAAATACTGAATTGAATGACCACTACCAAACCCGACTTCTAAGAATGTTTTACCTTTAATTGCCCCGATAATATCTTGGTTCTTGCCAATTCCAAAAGGCCCCCATACAGGCAAGGCCGAGTGGGAAAAGAAGTGATCAGCTACTTTATTCCATGCCTCTCTATTTGTATTTAGTTTATCCATTCAATTTATCTTTCAGTTCGTCCCAAGTGATTGCATCCGCCCAGTTATTGATAGGTGTTTTTAAGACAGCTTCTTTGGCTTCTTCGGTACCTCGATAATGATCCACGGCTTCTTTCAAGACCAAGGGATAATAACCCCGCCAGCTAAGCTCCTGAAGGGTGCTTAGTACGCAACAATCAATAGTAAGACCGAATAATACAGGTGTTACTTCTTCTGGTTTACCAATATTCTCTTCCAGCCATTCTCCAAATCCTTTTGTATCTTGGTAAGGCAAGCCAGCAATTTTGTTTGGATCGCCTATATTGTCTCTAGTCCAAATCGGTGAGTTCATGCATTTTACCCATTGAGACTTTACAACCTCTTTTGGGACGATGGATTCATAACCCCAAGTGCCAGGCACACAACTCTCATCCCTATCTCCTGGTCTTGGTTGTCGATAATCGGAAATTATCTCGCTGACTTTAATATCCTTTTCTTTTAGAAACGGAAACAGAACTTCTTTATCGAAGTTTATAGAAGGTCGGATTTTATAATGACTGCCACCTTCAGAAGCAAAGTCATTTTGTAGATCTACAGATAAAAATTGATACCTCATTTTATAATTTGTCGGCAGAGCTGCGGGTAGCAGCCAACCGAGGCACCTTGGTCACCTCGATACTTCCTACCTTGGCTGCGGGACTTGGATTCGGACCAAGATACTCGCCTTCAAAGGGCGATGTCCTACCATTAGACGATCCCGCAATAATCTCCGAAACTGAATTAGTTTACAATAAAAACATTGTTTTTTCAATGAATTAAGATAGAATTATTGCATGCCAGCACAATCACGAGAACGCATCGCGGTATATCTTCGCAGTCTTATTTTCGGCGTGGAAGACAGCCTGGTTTCTACGGTCGGCCTTCTTTCGGGAATCGCCATCTCCGGCGTTGAACGCTCGGCGATTCTCGTTACCGGCATTGTATTGCTCACCGTAGAAGGTTTCTCGATGGCGGCCGGAAGTTTCCTTTCGGAGCGTTCGGTGGAGGAATATACGGGAAATTCGAAAATCCCACTGCATTATGCCATTGTTGGCGGGTTTATTATGTTCGCGTCGTATATTCTGGCCGGTTTAATTCCGTTGGCCCCTTACGTTTTTTTCTCAAATCCGTTAGGTATTTCAGTAGTAATTTCTCTGGTAAGCCTTTTCCTTCTCGGAGCATTTAGCGCCAGAAATTTCGGGATTCACTGGTTCTCACGCGGCATGCGGATGCTCATAATTGGCGGCATGGCCATCGCTATGGGTGTTGCAATCGGCAACTGGGTTCCGCTCGTGCGCTAAGCCATACCTGACTACTCGCCTTACTGAAGCTCTGGTGAAGCGGGCCGGCCGACAAGCCTGTGCATTTCTCGTTTGCACATTCGGCCTGGTGGCCGCAGTACCTCGTCGCCTTCGCTCCTCTTGCACTGTTTTTGTAGGTTTTATACAATTAGGAGGAAAGGTCGATGGTACTAAAATAAGTACTCGCCATATTCTATGAAAAATTTAGGCATACTGGCCTGGATTCTCGTTGTGGTCGGCGGTTTGAATTGGGGCCTCATCGGCTTCTTCGACTACAACCTTGTGGACTCGATTTTCGGTAGTGGCTCAACCATTGCCCGAGTGGTCTACATCTTAGTAGGTTTGAGCGCTGTCTACATGCTCGCCACGGGCAGTAAGGCAAAGTCGCAGATGTAGGTCGCTTTTTGCTGAAAAAACGGCATTGCTGATGCCGTTTTTTCTTTTTTTGATATACTAGGTACATGGATCCGCAATTCTATTGGGGGGCCGCAACTGCGTCGTATCAGGTTGAGGGCGGTATCGAGAATAACGACTGGGCTGAAGCCGCGCGGCAGGGGAAAGTGCCATTGGCTGGCCGCGCCACCGACCACTACAATCGCTTTCAAGAAGACTTTTCGCTTGCTCGGCAGTTAGGACATAACGCGCACCGTTTTTCCATCGAGTGGTCGCGCATTGAGCCGGAAGAAGGAGTATTCGATGAATCTGCCGTCAGCCACTACGCGGCGGTTCTTGATTCGCTCCACACGCACGGCCTAGAGCCATTCGTAACGCTCTGGCATTTCACTCTGCCGTTGTGGTTTTCTCAACAAGGCGGGTTTGAACATCCCCAAGCGGCCGAGAAGTTTGCCCGATATTGTGAGTACGTACTAAAGCACTTGGGCGATAAAGCCACCTACTGGATCACGATCAACGAACCGATGGTCTACGCATCGATTGGCTATCGAGTTGGTTCATGGCCGCCATTTCAGAAAAACCTGTTGAAATTTGAGCGAGTCACAAAAGCTCTAGTTCAAGCGCATAAACTCGCGTATGAACGGATGAAGACAATCGTTCCGAGAGTGCAGATCGGTATTGCTAAAAATAACATTCACTTTACGCCAGGCTGGCATCCGTTGGCATTGTTTATGCGCTGGTTTTGGAATCACCGGTTCCTTCGGAGCATTTCTAGGTATCAAGATTTCATCGGGTTGAACTATTACTTTCATCACCAATTTTGTTTTCGTCAGCAACTTCCCAAATCAGACATGGGCTGGGAAATCTACCCCGAAGGACTGTATTATGTACTCATGGAGCTAAAGCGGTACCGCAAGCCCGTCTATATCTTAGAAAACGGCATTGCTGATACTGCCGATACGCAACGAGCACAGTTTATTACTGACCATATCAAACAGGTTGACCGCGCCCAGCGCGACGGTCTGGAAGTGAGGGGCTACTTTTATTGGTCACTGCTTGATAACTTCGAGTGGGCCTACGGATTTAAACCTCGATTTGGGTTGGTAGCGATCAACTACGCTACGCTCGAACGCACCGTGCGCCCATCGGCGCTGGAATACCAAAAGCTCATCCAAAGTAGTGGTATACTAAAATAGTATGCAGACTTGGATTTTTTTAGTTGTCATTGCGCAGTTTATCAGCGCCGTTGTAGTGCTTTTAGACAAGTATCTTATCCGGCAAGTTTCGCAACCGGCTGTGTACGCGTTTATTGTCAGCGTTTTATCCGGAGCGGTGATCGTGTTACTGCCATTTGGCGTGGTAAGTGTCCCGTCGTTCATCGTGTTGGTGATATCGCTTGGGGCGGCAACTTCATTTACTTTGTCACTCGTCATGCTGTACCGGGCGCTGGCTATTGCTGATGCTTCCGATGTTGCGCCGGTGATGGGCGGCATCGCGGCGATTGCGACGCTCGCATTCAGCTGGCTCGTGCTTCGCGACCGACTACCCGATGGATTTGTCTTTGGATTTGCGTTGCTGGTGCTCGGTACGTTCCTGGTGTCGCACTTTCGCCTGTCGCGCGCGGCGCTGACATACGCACTGGTGGCGGGCATCGCGTTTGGGCTCTCTTCGGTGCTCCTTAAAACTATTTTTTTTGAAACATCGTTTCTAAACGGCTTTTTTTGGTCGCGCATGGCGAACGTAACCGTGGCGTTGCTTTTCCTCATTCCCGGATCAGTCCGGCGGTCCATTCTTGCTGACGTGCGCCAGTCGAAGTCGCATCTGCCACTCGTGTTGCTTGCAAATAAGTTACTGGCGGGAACGGCCTTCTTCCTCACGCTCCTGGCGATCAAATTAGGCAATGTGTCGCTCGTAAGTGCGCTTGCAGGCTTGCAGTTTATGTTCTTATTGTTGTTCGCGGCGTTTGCGAGTGCGCGGTTTCCGCAGTATTTCCCCGAGGAAATGAGCACGAAGGCATTCGCCGTAAAGATCGTGGCGGTGTTTTTCATTCTTACCGGGTTCTTGATTCTTTTTATATGATAAAACGGATTCTATATATTGCGGTAGTGTGCGGCGCGGCTATTGTGTTCATTGGTATTTTACTCGCCGATCAGCCAGTCCCATCGGATTTTATCTATGGAGTGTCATTCAGTAAGTTCCATGCGGATGAGCTGAAGCTTGATTACAAATCGGTCCTCTTAGCATTGTTGGATGACTTGAAGGCGCGTCGCTTTCGCTTTTCCGCGCACTGGCCGATGATCGAACCAACCAAAGATCGGTACGATTTCGGCGCGCTTGATTATCAAATGCAACAGGCCCGTTTGCGCGACGCTGAAGTAATTCTGGGCGTGGGGCGCCGCTTACCGGGCTGGCCGGAGTGCCATGAACCCCAATGGGCAAGTTCGCTGTCGAAGGAAGCAAAAGAGCAAGAGATTCTCGACTATATTCGTGCTGTAGTCACGCAATATAAATCATATGGCAATCTCAAGTACTGGCAGATCGAGAATGAACCGTTTTTGACGAGATTCAGCCAGGAGACCTGCGGAGGACTTGATACCGGTTTTCTGGAACATGAAATCGCGCTCGTGCGCGAACTTGATCCGATGCGGCCGATTATCCTGACCGATGGCGGTGAATTCGGCATGTGGTTGTCGGCTTGGAAGCGCGCGGATGTGTTTGGCTCAACAATGTATCTGTATATCTGGAGTCCGCAGTTGGGCAAGATCAGATATCCGATTGGTCCCCGGTTCTTTCGGATCAAGCGGGGCATCCTGGAACTGATCGGCGGCAATAAACCCTCGATTGTTGCCGAGCTTAGCGCGGAACCGTGGCTTCTTCAATCTATCACCAATACGCCCATTGATGTGCAGTTGGATCGTATGAATATCGACAAATTCAACGAGATTCTCGGTTTTTCGCAAAAAACGAGTTTTGACACCTTCTATCTCTGGGGAGCGGAGTGGTGGTATTGGATGAAAACGAAACAAGATCACCCAGAATTTTGGAATCGCGCCCGCGAATTATTTGAATAACAGCGTTTGCAGGCGGTTTTTCAAAAGAGTACGCTTAACTTATGTGATTACATACCGGGAGCTCTTAAATCCGGATATCAGAGTATCTTTTGAGAAAAAATAACGGAAATAATTAAACATGAACACTAACTTATTGAAAAAAGCATTTGTTAGCGCGATTGGAACTGCCGTGTACGCGATGATGTTCGCTTGGTTTATGAATAATGCGCAGGGATGGTTTGGTGTCCAGCCTAACTGGCTAGTAATGGCATTGCTACTTATCATTTTTATCATTTCCGCGTGCATTACTGGCGCACTGGTATTACTACGGCCAATTCTTCTGTACATCGAAGGCCAGAAGAACGAAGCCGTGAGACTTTTTGGCTACACAGTAGGAATACTGGTGGTAATTGTGGTTTTGGTTGGCGTGGCGCTTACCTTAAGTAACTCTAAGAACGACTCTGGCGTATTCTGCACCCAAGACGCCAAGCTCTGTTCTGATGGCTCCTATGTTGGTCGCACGGGGCCGAATTGCGAATTTGTATGTCCGGGGGAGTAGCTCTAAAAAAAGCGGCGCGGTGGGTCTCGGGCGAGACTCTCCGCGCCGTGGGGCGAGGGGAACGAGGGAGATCAATGTCCGGGGTAGGGCAAGGAATCGATCCGGAAAAAGTGACCCTCAATGACCTCGTCGGGGATATCCCGGACGAGGATAGGCACCGGTACCGGCGAAGGCTTGGGTCCGATGGAGACCCTTCTCACTAAGGCGACGGAAACCCATGCCTTCTTGACGACTCCGATGGCGATGTACGTGCCCGGTTGGAGTTCGCCGTAAGTCAACGGTTCTGACCGTTGGCTTACGGCGATCCATTCGGTACACTCCTGGGAAACCCTGGCATCGGCGAAGTTGTAGCCGGTGAGAAATCCGGCGTAAAGCAAGCCTATTGCCACGAACAGCCCGCCAAGCGCTTTCAACAGCATCGCAAACCTCCATTTGGCTATTATAACATCCGTATGCATAATTGTCAAAGATGAAAACACTGATTATAGTGAAAATGGCCGTTGAGCCGACAGAAGAATCAAAAGGACTTGATGCGGGCTATATGCTATACTTGTTGTGTACCATTTTAAATAGAGCAATATGGCAGGATACGTAACTAATATTGAACAAAAAACGCTGGAGAACGAGTATTTTCGGCAGGTGCTGTTTACGGCCAAGCATATGCAGGTAGTCGTTATGGCGATCAAGCCCAGTGAAGATATCGGCGAGGAAGCGCATCACCTGGACCAGTTCATCCGCATTGAGAAAGGGGACGGTAAAGCCATTCTGAATGGCGAGGAGCACAGCTTGAAAGACGGAAGTATCGTTGTCATTCCGGCAGGAACGAAGCACAATATCATCAACACGGGAAGCAGTGATCTGAAACTATATACCATCTATGCGCCGCCGGAACACAAGGACGGAACCATTCACAAGACGAAAGCGGATGCGCTGGAAAACGAAGAGCATTTTGACGGCCAAACTTCATAAATAGATAACTGTAGAAAAGAAAAAATGCGATGGAAACTCTGGTCATCAAAAAAAGCCCCATTTCCATCATTCGGCACTTTATTTTGTTCCAAATTCTCGCTGCGGTATTCTTTTTTGTGAGCGGCTACCTGGTGCATTATGCGAAATTCTACCGGGCATTGGGTTTTTCCCAGGTGCTCTCATTTCAAGTGGCCGAGATCGCCGCTATGCTGGCATTGGAAATTGGTTTTATTTTTCTCATCTTTCTTTGGTGGTACAAAGATTTTGTGGTTATTAAAAAAGATACGTTGATTCACGGCTGGGGAATCATTTTACACGAGAGAATGAGCATCGCCCGGAAAGATATCAGTTCAGTGACGTTTAAGCAGAGCCTTTTCGGCCGGCTAACAAAGTACGGCATGGTGACAATTAAAACTGCCGGGGAACCCATCATACTTAAAGATATTCCTGATCCGCAGGTGCTTGTCGATCTTATCCTTAATAAAATATCCGTAAAATCTTTGGCTCCATTGCCGCAGATCCAGCTGGAACAATTGCTCCAGAATGGCGAACACGAGAACCTAGAATTTAAATCAACGTTCCGATGGGATGTTATGGGCAATAAAGTGAATAAAATTATGGAGCGAGCGGCGATGAAGACGATCGCGGCGTTTCTAAATTCAAATGGCGGCCATCTGGTGCTCGGCGTGAGTGATGCTCGTGAGATTCTAGGAATGTCGCGCGATTTTGATACACTTGGCCGCAAAGATGCGGATGGATTTGAAAACCATTTTTCGCATGTCTTTTTAAACATGATTGGCGCTGAATTCAGGCAGTATGTTCGTTTAGATTGGCATGTAAGCGATGGAAAAGAGTGTTGCGTGGTTCAGGTAAACCCGAGCCATACGCCGGTATATGTTCGATCGGACGAAAACGAAGAATTTTTTATTCGAACGGGAAATAGTACGACATCGCTTCGTTTCAGCCAAGCGGCGGCGTATATTGATTCGCGGTTTAGGGGCGTATGATTATTAATAAATCCTTATTTATTTTATGAAAGGATGGCTTATCATCGCTTTAGTCGCAAGCGGAATCGGATATTGGATCTATTAGTTTAATTTTAATCCGAAAGATATTTTAATCGTTCCTAGAACATTTCCTTCAATTTTTTTGAGTCCGACAGCGACGGAGAAAGCACTACCGTCATCTGAACCTTTTACGACCGTCGCTCAATCTGCCAATTCCGGTATTAAAGGGAGGGTGACAATCGGACCAACCTGTCCGGTGGTAAGAAATCCACCGCAATTGGGATGCGAAGATAAACCCTTTGAAACCAGGCTCACCGTAACCCAAAATGGCCGCTTTATAACGTCGTTTAATTCTAATAAGGACGGCAGTTTTTCGGTGAATCTTATTGCCGGTACCTATGTTATCGCCAAGGGAACCAGCGCTTTTTATCCGACGCTCTCGCCCAAGACTGTGGTGGTGAAATCAAAACAATTTACCCGGATCACGCTGGAATTCGACAGCGGCATTCGCTAAAAAAAGAAAAATCGACCAACTTTTATTAAAGGTTTTACCTTTGACGAAACGGTAAAATGAGAGTAAAATAGGGGAAAATGAATAAATCAATTTTATTAAAAACCTGGTTGCCAATACTCGGATTTATCGCCGGTACCGTGTTAATTATGGTACTTCTTATATCCCCCCAATCTCAATCGGGGGCCTCAATTTTACTGGCCTCAAGCGATCAAATATCCGGTAATCCCGAAGCAAAGACAGTATTGATTGAATATAGCGATTTTCAGTGTCCTGCCTGTCGCGTATTTGAACCTACCCTGAAGACGCTTCGCGAAGAGAATACTGATAAGCTCCAATTTGCGTACCGCCACTTCCCGCTTAAAACAATTCACTCGCGAGCAGAACTTGCCGCCCGCGCTTCGGAAGCCGCCGGAAAACAAGATGCTTTTTGGAAGATGCACGATCTTATTTTTGATCGTCAATCAGAATGGGCACAGGCTGGGAACGAAGAGACGTTTATCAATTATGCGCGAGAGCTTGGTTTGAATGCGGAGCAATTCGGCAGTGACTTAAAATCATCGGCTGTTCAGGCAGAGGTAGATCAGGATTATCAAAGTGGCCAAGACGCAGGAGTTAATAGCACGCCTACGTTCTTTCTGAACGGCAAGAAAATGCAGTTCCGAACCATAGACGAATTCTTAGCAATTGTTAACCAGACAATTGGTGAATAGTGTTCCTCGATGGATCGTTGTGTTTTTTATTGTACTTAGTTTTGCCGGATTCCTTGATGCCACCTATATTACTGTGAAGCATTTTCAAGGCGGCATTATCCCGTGTTCGCTCACCGAAGGCTGTGAACCGGTTCTTTCCAGTTCCTATTCAAAAATTCTTGGGATTCCCGTATCGCTCATCGGAGTCGGTTATTATCTCGTAGTGCTTTTGATAAGTATAGCAAGCCTCTTACACGATCAGAAAATTTTTCGGTGGGCCGTTTATATTTCTTTTGTGGGGTTTGTGTTTTCCGTGTGGTTTACGTATGTCCAGATATTTAAAATCCACGCGTTGTGTCAATACTGCCTTCTTTCGGCCGTGTTGACAACTTTGCTCTGTATCGGCGGCTTGCGCGTGTTACAATTAAGAAATGAATCCTCACACTCACTGAAGAGCGGTTCCTAGAGTGTGGCGCGATTTGTGATATATAACTGAATATGATCTGTATGGCTACGCATGGGCTTATCGCCAAGCACAGCGGAACTTTAGCCATTACTCTTCAGTGAGTGTGAGGATGAATAAATCACTTCGATATAGTTTAGTTCTCTTGCGGATTTCTTTAGGATGGCTGTTTTTCTATGCCGGTATTACGAAAGTATTTGACTCAAGTTGGTCAGCGGCTGGATATCTTCAATCAGCTAAGACTTTTTCTGGGGTATATCAATGGCTTGCTAGCGCATCAAATATCGGTTGGATTAATTTTGTAAATGAGTGGAGTTTAGTATTGATCGGTGCGGCACTCATTGTTGGATTTCGGACCCGCATCGCCGCCTTACTGGGTGCCGGTTTGATGCTCCTCTATTATTTCCCGATTTTAGACTTCCCGTACGTTGGTGAACACTCATTACTGGTAGACGAACATATCATTTATATTTTCAGCTTATTAATTCTTACCAGAATGCGAGCTGGAGAATACTGGGGATTGGATTCGAGAATGCGGCATTGATAGATGTCATAATGTCTGCTCGATGAACGACACTCGCTACCTCATTAACGAGAAATTTTTTATCTCACTCGGAGTTGTAGTTGCTATAATAGCCGGCTGGTACTTTATTTCTCCATTTTGGCGCACGGTCTATGAGAATGAAGAAGCGCCCACCGGTCCCGTTCTAGCTCAAGGATTATTTGTATCCGAAATATATCGTGTTGAAGGACGGGCCCTACTTATTGCATCGGGCGGCAAGAGGATTTTACGTTTTGAAAATTTCAAAACCATCAATGGTCCGGGCTTTCACGTATATCTCGCGTTTAATAAGGATAGTAAAGATCACATTGATTTAGGGGAAATGAAGGCCACGGAAGGCAATGTAAATTACGAAGTGCCTGCTTCAGTTGATCTTCGGAAATATACCGCGGTTCTTATATGGTCCCAGCCATTTCGTACTCTCTTCAGTTATGCTGAATTGCGCTAAACTATAAGTAGCATATCGGCCAGATATTTTTATATTTTTTTAAAAAAACTATTTTAGTGAGTGTTCTAATAAGACAGGGGTCGGGGATCTAGCAAAAACGTCTTAACCTTAAAACCTGTCAAGTGTGAATAAGGGAACCTGCTGGACGAAATCTGAAGAACCTATCTTCAGTTCAGACTTTTCTAAAAATCCAATCCCTATAATATGAGGGATTTTTTTATTAAACTTTCGCTTTATTATGGTTATATTATCCTGAAGAAAAGTATCTCAAAGTAAAACTTACGCAATATTTGAAGAGCTTGAGAATCTTTAGTCCAAAGAGATAAATAGAGAACTTTGTCAGAGTGGGCGGGGTTGCATCTTAGCTTAGGTTCAGTACAATAAGGAAGTAATCGTTTAATTTTATCTATGGAAGAACAACAACCTGTATTGCCCGAGCAGTCGAATCAGCCCTTATCTGAACCCACCTTGCCCGCGGGAAGGCTCAAAAATGTTGATATTTCTAAATTATTCTTGCCACTGGCGATTATCTTCGCCGGAGTCATGATTTCGGGCGCTATTGTTTATATCAATTTCTCGAAAGCACAGTTGAGTGGCGCGGGAAATAAACAGCAAGAGCTCAATGCAGCTGCGCTTAAAAAATGGGCGAAAGAGCTGAAGCTTACGGCGGCATTTAATAGTTGCTTTGATGCCTCAAAATATACGGACGAAATCAACAAAGATATTCAAGACGGTTCAACTGCGGGCGTAGAAGGTACTCCCACCTTCTTTATTAATGGTACAAAGATTGTCGGCGCCCAGCCGTTCGAAAGCTTTAGAACAATAATTGACGCCGCCCTTGCTAAGCCTGCCGTGGCGGGCACAATAACGGTATCCGTAGATGATGATCCGGTATTAGGCAATGCCGCCGCGCCAGTTACCATGATTGAGTTCAGCGATTTCCAATGCCCCTTCTGCCTGAAATTTTGGCAGGAAACGTTTCCTCAAATCAAGCAGACTTATATTGATACCGGAAAAGTAAAATTCGTCTATCGTGATTTCCCGCTTTCATTCCATCCCGGCGCCATGCCAGCCGCTCAAGCCGCCAATTGCGCCAATGAGCAAGGCAAGTATTGGGAAATGAACGATCTAATCTTTAAGAAGCAAATCTAAACTAAGCCCTGCATGTATACTAAAAAGTCCCGCACCAGACGATGCGGGGCCTTTTAGTATAGGGGGCGCGTTACCTTGAAGGCTGTTGTGTGGGGAGAGCGGGGAGAGCGCTCCTTTGTTCCACGAAATCAGGGTTGATGGTGTTGAGAATCACATATGCCGCCAACAGGAGGATCGCACCCATAAATGCTTGCGTTATTATGCCGCGACCTCGAGAATTCATCTCCGGAAAACCGCCGGCCAGTACCATGAGAAACCCTCCGTAGACCGCCATGATGAATACGGCAATTCCTACGATCATAAGGGAAAAATTAAATACATTTTCGATGAGCTTTCCAAGATTATCTGCCGGAGGAATGGTAATCCTTCGTGAGGTCATAACGACAGGTTGACTAGAACATTGATCCCGATTAATAACCGTACAACCGCCCTTTTGTACACACGTAGGCACGCTAGCGCACTGCGCGGCCAGGAGGCCATACGTTTCCGGAACGCATATTTGATTCGCGCCCTCCCTGTAAGCGCATAAGGTGTCTCTTTCGGCGGGATCGCCGGGCGGTCGTGAACTCGTCGGCCCCGGAGATGAAACAACGCCTGCGCCAAATGTAATGGAAGATGTAATCCCATCTAAACTAATCGAACAAGAAATAGAGCCGGTCGCGGTAATTTTACCTCGAGGCTGAAAGCAAGTAGACCGATTAAGTTTATAAGGACCCGTACAAGTCCAAACCGGATCATTTTGAGAATTAGTGCCTTTATTTGATGCATCTACGGGCGTAGCGTCAAGCACTACCGTAGATCCGACAATGGGAACAGTTTGGGGCTGTCCGCCAAGATTTATATTGTAAACGATAACCTTAATCCTAGTGATGGGGTTAAAGTTATTTGGATTGTCCGGATTAACGTCACAAGTTCCCGCATACGCCGAAGAGCTTCCCAACATAAAAACCGCTCCACCAATCAGAAAAAGCTTGAAGGCTAATTTCATTACCCCTATTATAGAATATTTTTTTTAAAAAGTCATTAAAAATATCCACTTTTTGACTGGCTTTCCAGGTAATTTTCTGATATGATTTTATACATAAAGATGAGAAAAACCAAGATTATTTCGTAAGGTAAAGGATGCATGAAACGTCTTAATGTAGCCTGATGCGATTATGATAATTTGATGTATTATTGTTCAGTGATACCATGCCACGACAACTATCTTGATAGGTTGAAAATCTCGGTACTTGCCGTGGTTTTCGTTTTTATGGCCTATGTGCTGGCGGGACAGCCGGTATCGGCGGATATGGCTGAACAAATCGCTGAAAAGACCCGCCAGATTGAAGAACTTCAACAGCAGATTGATGCATTCCAACAGCAGATCGACCAGAATCGCGGCAAAGCTATTACATTGCAAAGCGAAATCAGTAAGCTTAATACCCAGATCAACCAGTTTAATCTTGAAATCCGAAGCTTGAACGCTTCTATTGATAGAACGTCCCTGGAGATCAACGGCACGGAAGAAAAAATGAGCGAGGCGTTGCAGAAACTTGGGAAGCACAAGGATGCCTTGGGTGTATATCTCCGCATGACATACGAGATTGATCAGAAAAGCCTGACTGAAGTTGTGCTAAATAACGATAGCTTGTCTGATTTCTTTACACAGCTGAATGATTTGCAAGCCACCCAAGAAAGCTTAAGAACAACAATTGATGACATTAAGGCATTGCGGATCCAGCTTGATCAGCAGAAAGAAGAACTGTTTGATCAGAAAACTGACCTTACTCAATTAAGACAATTGCAGGAAATTCAAAAAAGGGGATTGAATGATATTAAGTCCGATAAAGATTATATCTTGAAAGAGACGAAAGGCGAGGAGAGTAAATATCAGGTGTTAGTTCAGAAAACCAAAGCTGACATCGAAAAATTACGAGGGCAGATTTCCAATTTGAAAGGAATAGGCGTTACCGCCGAAGATGCGGTGACGTATGGCAAGCTTGCGGCTCAACGCGCCGGCATCCGCCCGGCATTTCTGATTGGTATTCTAGAAATTGAATCAGGAATGGGCCGGAACGTCGGCACCGGCAATTGGATAGATGATATGTATAATTGCTACTTACGTCTGGGGAAACCGAGTCGAGCCGAAACCGAAAAAGCGGCATTTTTGAAAATCGTGGAAAAACTTGGATTAGACCCGAACACAGTCAAAGTATCGCGTGAGCCGAATTATGGTTGTGGCGGCGCATTAGGTCCGGCTCAATTTATTCCTTCCACGTGGCTTGCATATGAAGAGATTGTGACTGCTATGACTGGGCATAATCCGGCTAATCCGTGGATTATTGAAGATGCGTTTACGGCTTCGGCGGCAAAACTCGCAAAAGGCGGAGCGACATCACAAGACAGAGCTGGCGAGATTCGCGCGGCAAAAGCATATATCAGCGGCAACGGATCATGTGCTACCAGCACCTGTAATTCTTACGCCAATGCTGTGCTTAGGAAAGCGGAACAAATCGCTCCAAATTTGTAGAACCTAAAATATCAGCATAATCGAGAAGGGATAACTCTCTCGAAACCACGGATCGATTTTCCCAGCGAGAAAATCGTCCTACTCTCGTGCTCGCTTACCATGCCTCTCGCACTGCGAGATGCTTTCTTGAGAGCCATCCCTTCTCAAAACTCAAGATGATAAAAAACCTGTTTATATTTCTAGTTGTGGCAATATCGGTGTCGGTGCCTTTCGTGATGGCTAAGGGGCCAACGGCATTGTTTAAGGCGAGTATCATCCGCGTTCAAAACGCATCGCTATCGCAGAATATCATACCAAGCATAAAATCCACTGAACAAAATTTAAACAAAGAGGATATTCAGCAGAAACTCCAAGAAGCTCATCAACTTGTAAAAGATATTGCCGTGAGAATTGGCGATGAAGAGATTGCGTATAGTGAAAAGCGCGTTTTATCTGAAGGCGGCAAAGTATCAGTTTCTCAACAGGACTTTAAAGATTATGAACGAGAAATAGCACTCGTCCTGCTTAATAAGAAGACTGGTAAGCTTGAAGTCGTTAAAATTGTGAAACGAGGCAGTCAACTCATCAGTCCCAAAGGTTATAAAATCGAAATTGTAGAGCGTTTGAACGGCATTCGCTGGAATCATTGGGCTACGCAGTATAAAGTAATCGCTCCGGCGGATACCGTAGTTTTACTGAATAAATATCCGCTGGAGAAAGGAAGCGGCGCCGATTACTATATTTACTCGACGTATGTTGATGAAGTCAGCAATCCCGAGTTTATCAAAGAAGGCGCTGAATATCTCCATGCAATCGTAGAGCAAGCTCGAGGTGATCTTCGTGTCAAAGGAGTAATGTCCAAAGCAGTTCCCGGAAAACTTATTGTTGATGTGCTTCCCGCTGATTACTACAAACACCTTCCATTTCTTGAACAGAGCGACCTTCTAGAAGCCTTAGCGGATCCGGAATGGACGACGGATCGCGTACTGGGAATGCTTGGTTACAATAAGGAACGAGCGTGGTCTATGGCGGGCAACTTTGCCGGTGCCTATGGCTGGGTGCAGTTTACCGACAACTGGCGCAAAGGAAAACCGGGGACGTATTCAACGCTTGTGAGAATGTATCCCGATGCAAAACTAGATATAAACTTCAGGACAGGAGCCGCGGATCACGTGAATTCAATGAAGGCGGCCATTCTACTCTATGACACGAATCTTCAATATCTCATCAAACATTTCGGCGCAGATATCTTAAAAAATCCTCTTTTGGAAGAATATCTTGCGGCGGCATATAATGGTCCGCCGACTAGAGTATCTCAATCTCTTAAAGCAGCTGGCATAACCGGTGCCGCAAGCAAAAGTAATTGGTTTGAAGGATTGTATGCGGAGACGGAAGGCTATATAGCAAAACTCCGTCTTCTTAATGAAAATCAAATACCCGATAAGTTTCTCGATTAAAAAATAAAAACCCCCCTGAGCAGGGGAGTTTTTATAAGAGTGTTAACTTAGCTTCTCTTTTTCTTCTTTGCTGAAGACTTCTTTTTCTTTGCCATTTGTTTATCAGGATGGCGATGAAATTTTTTTGAAATTTAATCGCATCCCTCCTTATTTTTTTACTGATGACAGTCGACCAGCGTATCCGCTTTTCACTGTCACTGGAAAACTCTGCTAAACTTTTCCGTTACATTAATTATAGAATCACTGGAAATTTTTGTATATAAAAAAAGTGGATAACTTTTTATATTAGAAAAATTATTTAATGTTTTTCCGATTGACCCGCCTAAATTTTATCGTGATGAAAATTTATTCTTATGCGCGCACTGAGATTCCTGGAGTGTAATTGACTTTTATGTAAACTGATGTATAATTAACAAAGTAAAAACTGTAGGAGGCCCGATGCGAAGAAGATTACGAAGTCCGTCACTTCACGTCTTGTGCGAGAAGATTGAAGTGGAGAATTTCAGTCTTCCTGAACGAGTAGTGCGATGTAAGTTCTCGCACACCGATCCCTACGTAGTGCGAGATTTCAGAAGAGACCGGCGCATTCTACGCAAGAACCTGCGCCTGACAAGTTGGCCAAGTACCCGGCCTCTTAGCAGACAGGATCAGAAGGCACTCGTGAGCGTTGCGTTTCATAAACTACGAGATGCCCAAAGGTCACATTCTACGCAGGTGCCGCTCTTTTCATCTTGAGCCAACGGAGCGGGGGTCAAGGGAGTCCAATGCGCGATACGCGGCGGACTCTCTTTTATTTGTATGTAAGTTCGTATACGCCATCCCATTGGGCAGGAGGCTCGCGGAGAAATTGTTCACAACGTTCCTCAAGTAGCTTCGTTGGTCCGTCATCCTCAACTTCTGCCAGAATAGCAGAAAATGTCGTTAATGCTTTCTGCCATTCTCCTCGGTAATAATAGTTACGCCCTCGATTAAAATGCTCGAAGATTTTTTGTACTCGCTCTTTAGAATGTGTCGGTACTACTTCATAAATGGTAACTGCATTCTTTTTTCCCTTTACCTGCACGCGGTCTAATTCTCTAATTAAAAAATCAGAAGCTTTAATTTCTTTGTAAGTTTGCTCGCCAATAATGATATTAACGCGATATATTTTAGTTAGTCCCTCAAGCCGCGACGCAAGATTTACGCTGTCGCCCATGACAGTATAATCAAAGCGTTTCTCGGAGCCCATATTACCCACGGTCACTTCACCGGTGTTGACGCCAATGCCGATATTGATAGCTGGCAGCGAAATTTCTTCATTTTGAGCATTAAATTCATGCAATATCTCAATCATCTCCAAAGCGCTTATAATCGTATCCTGGGCATGTTGCAGATTGGGCAAAGGCGCCCCCCAGAAAGCCATAATGGCATCGCCGATATATTTATCAATCACGCCCTCATGTTCAAAAATAACTCGGGTCATCCTGCTAAGATACGCATTTAAAAAACGCGTGAGCTGTTCCGGTTGCATGGTCTCTGATACCGTCGTAAAATTTCTAATATCAGAAAAGAGAATTGTCAGCCTTTCTTTTTTACCTCCAAGTTTTATTGCTTCTGGATTACTAATCAGTTCCTTAATAACTTCCGGCGCAAGATAGCGGGAGAACGTATCTTGAATAAACACCTTTTCTTTTTCAGTGGCGTTATATTGGACAGACAACACAAGCGCTCCCGTAAAAATAAAACCCAGATTAGGATAAAATAAGTCTACAATGTAACCCATATCAAAAGCGATAAAAACTGATATGGAATATAATACAACCAGCGCAATGATAATAGCGACAAAAAATAGAGGCCGCTTAATAGCCATTACAAGAAAACCAACACATAATGCGAAAATAATTATTAGAATAAGGCTGACGGTTTGTAGATTCTTATAGATGGCATCGTCAACAATAGTAGTGGTAATAGCGGCCTGGATCTCGACGCCGCTCATAATGCCTACCGGGGTTTTATGGTAATCCTGAAGATCCTTGGCGGTTGCTCCAATAAAAATAATTCTGTCTTTAAAGAAAGACGCGGGAATTTTATCTGCCAAGACTTCGCTGGCAGAAACAAACGGATATGTCCGATTTGGGCCAGGATAGGCAATGCGTATCGGCATATCAGGAATTATAAGATTTTGATAGCTATGCTGACTATAAAGACGGGAAACCGCTAAGGCGAGGCTGGGGAAATCTTGAATTGTAAGGCGTGTTGATCGCACTTCGCCATCTGAAGAGGTAAAAATATTAGGGAAGCCTTCCGCGGTGATGCCGCCGAGAGGAGAAATCGGATGAGAGATAGATCCATCAGGCTGGATTTCGGCAGTCAGTACAATCGGGGTCTTAGAATTTTTGATAGCCTGGCCGAATGTGTCGTCGTCGCCCGGATTTTGAGAACGTTCCTTAAAATTAATATCAATGGCGATCACAGCGGCGCCATTTTTAGCAATTTTAGTGACCAGATCTCCGTAGATGGAACGAGGTAGAGGCCATTGGCCGATGCTGGTTATGGTCTGCTCATCAATTTCGACAATGAGCGTGTGTGAGGGAGCATCGCGCTTGGTGTACATAAAATCAATAAGAACCTCGCGCCCATGACGAAACCATCCTGATAGCATCATTGTAGTCAGGAGCGCGGCAGAAAGAAGCGCAGTTACGATATATACTTTCCCCTGGCGTAACATTATTGGATTGTAAGTGCTTGCGATAAAGAGCTTCGAGTATCGTTGATACTGATAATCGTTATATCATACGTGCCCTTTGGAAGTGATCCGGGATTGGCAAAAATTGTTGTGCTGTCAATGACCGTAAACTGTACCGACGATGTTCCAATTATTACTTGTTTAATCTGTTTTATATTTTGATTATTAATAAAGTTACTCCCATTGACAGTAAATTGCTGTCCGAGCTGAATTAGTCGTGGAAAGACTGATTCAAGCAGGGGATTTATGTTGGGCACTGGTGTCGGTGTGGGAGTTGGTGTTGGAGTGGGCGAAATCGAAACACGTGGACTTGCAGTAGCAGAAGGAGTTGGGGTGCGCGTCGAGCTTGATGGGGATGGTGATTTTTTCACTCTTTTTATTAATTCTTTTAATCCTTTATGCCAACTGCTATTTAATTCTTCATCAGAAATTTCAGAAATATTTCGTAAAATAACGGTCTGATTAAGATCGGCGTCCGACACTTGTTCTTTTGGCAACGGGGAGTTGGTGACTCTAGGCGTGCCGATAAGCGTAACTCTTTCTCCGCTTGAAACATCTACGCTCGTGCCGGGTATCGTTGATTGTTGCGGTCCGCGAGCGACTACATTTACAGTATTACCAATCCCGTAAACTTTGGAAGTATTATTACGATATTCTAAGGCGAATATCGTACCTCGGACAGAAGCAATAATATTACCCGTCTCGACCTCATAATATTCGCTCGTGCCGAGTATGTTTTGAATTTTTGACCAAATACTGCCGAAGACTAATTGCAATCTTGACGCACCGCCTCCACTATCGAGGGTATCAATAATAATATGACTGTCACCCTCAATGGCAGTAATCGTACCGTTTGGATATAGAATTTTTGCGCGTCCTTTGGCGGATGTCTTAATTTCAGCGCCGGCTCGTATATCGACACTGCCTGTAATGAAAGTAAATCCATCATCCGGAGATAGCTTTAAAAAGACGTCTGGGTTAAGTACCGCTACTGAATATACATCAGTATTGGAAACGCCAGGGGTTTCTTCGGGAGACTTATTTCGTGAGTTCAGAAGAAAAACAATACCAACCACCACCACTACTGCTAAACTAAGGCTTAAAGTAATGATTTTTCGCATATACATCATTCTAGCAGTTTTTAGGGTATTTTTTCAATGGCATTATTCCCTCACCGGAGGGAAAATTTTGTCATAGATTTTATGGAAAATCGAACCTACTCGATGACGCTGCTCCGGTTGACGAAGCAATTGGATTGCCGTCGGCAGAGCGGATACGATAATAATCAGCAAAATGATCGGAAGAAGATAGCGATCAATCCCAGGAATAGTATTGCCAAGGTAATAACCGAGAACCGGTATCCCGGCACCCCATATGAGTCCGCCAATGAGATTATATGCCAGGAACACGGGATACCTCATGTGACCAACGCCAGCAAGAATGGGGACGAAGGTTCGAATAACCGGAATGAACCGCGCAATGATTATCGTTTTTGGTCCGTGCGCTTCATAGAACACTTCCGCCCGCTGAATATGCTTTTTATCAAAAATAATTGAGTTATCGCTGGTAAAAATACGGTGGCCGACTCTTTTTCCGAAGTAGTAACCAAAGCTGTCGCCGAGCACTGCTCCCGAAAACGAGAGCAGAATAACCGGAATGATCTTTAAATATCCCAGCGAAGCGAGAATGCCGGCAGTAAAGAGCAGGCTGTCGCCCGGAAGGAACCATCCGAGGAATAATCCTGATTCCGCGAAAATAATCAGGAATAATCCAGGATAGCCGACGGCCACTAAGAGTGAAAGGAGGTCAATCATATTGATGTGCGTGAATTATATTATGCAAAATTTTAGATGGATTGTCAAAATTATTTCGTCGATATCTAAACATAAGGGCTTTTTAAGTTTTAATCATGGTATCAGCGGAAGGTAAATTTTTCTTGCAGGCTTTTAAGGAAGTAATTACGTTCAAGTTCTACAAAGCGCGCCGGCTGTTTATGCTTTCTAATGATAATCATATCATTCTTCTGCAGAGGAACGAGCGTCTCGCCGTCTGCCGACAAAATAATATCAAATTTTTCGTGTGTCGCGGTCAGCGAAAGAAGCTCGCGCTTCCGAAAGTCTTCAACGCATAGCGTAATTTCGTGCCGGGTATCAAGCACTATGCTGGGTGTAGGAATATTGTGATCTAAAATTTCGCTCATGATGATTGCATTAAGGTCTGGCATAACCAAGGGTCCATGAGCCGAGAGATTGAAAGCGGTAGAGCCTGTCGGTGTGGCGATAAGCGCTCCGGTGCCTCGAATTTCCTGCATCAGATGATCAGCAACGTAAATCGAGATATGAACCATGCCCAGCGGATTTTGAATGAGAATTTCATTGAGCGCTTCGATAGTAGCAATTTTCCTTCCTTTTCGCAGGATCGTCGCTTGGAGCATCATTTTTTCCACAATCCAATATTTACCCGCAATGATTTGTTGTATTGCCCGAATAAAATTTTTCTGTTTGCGCACCGAGGCCAAAAAACCGACGCCGCCAAGGTTCATGCCTACAATAATTGGATTAATCTGGTGATAACGACGTACGGCTTCGAGAATAGCGCCATCACCGCCCAGAACAAAGAGAAATTGCCGTGCCATCGGCTGGTCATAGATCTTGATACCCTGTTTTTTAAGTAACGGGGCAAATTTACCCGCCCATGCTCGAGCCTTGGAGTTATCCGGCCTATAAAAAATGGAAGCGGAGTTGAGTTGAGGAAGTGACGGCATGGATGAAATTATCTCTTATTTCTACCATTTTATGGCGCATCGGAACAGCCTTGCCCGTCTAAAGTTTTGTATCACAAAAAACTTTAGACGGGCTTGGAATTTTCATAAAACTATGGCATAATATATCGTCTTTCTTTATGAAACCTAATGGACAGAAAATAGTATACGTAGCCACATACACGAATGAGGGGCTCAAGTTTCAGATGATCATCGGTCCGCTGAAATTCGAACGAAGCAAGAGGGGAGGAGACTTCACATCCCGAAAAACACCAGTGGCCACCCTTTAAACCAAGACCGCTCACAAGGCGGTTTTGTGTTACCCGAATTCGCCACTTAGTTGCCCTTGTGGCGAGCTTTGTCCCGGCAGTACACGTTTGATACCGATCCGGATCATAACCCACCGGTTTGACCAAATTTGAGAGCTTGGAACGATTTGCTTAATTCTTGAAAAGTTAAGCAAATATGACTCGGATATCCCACGTTTTGTGATTAGTACACTTTTGTACTAATTGCATAGTGTACTGGTCAAAAAGTACCGATTTTATCCACTACAGTGATTTAACTGCACAAAACGGGGTAGATACCTCAAATAATCGTGAAAAAGCAAGATTTTGTAGCTTTTTTCACGATTATGTTCCTACTGCTTGCATTTTCCTATTTTGTCCAGTATACTATCTGTACTGGACAAAAACAAGACATCCTGTCCAGTACAAGTAAAATACTATGCAAAATAGACTAAAAGACGTAGTTTCCAGCCAAAAACTCCAAAAGGAGGAGCTTTTGGCTCTTACCTATATAGACCGAACTAAAGAGCCATTCGCCAGAAAGTGGCTAGATTCGAGCTTGATAAAAGTTGTCCTCGGCCCTCGAAGAGCTGGAAAATCTGTCTTTTCTCTCATGCTTTTGAAAGATCGTCCGTTTATGTATTTTAATTTCGATGATGAAATATTATCGAGCATAGGAGGCATATCTACAGATGAATTAATGAAAGAATTGCACGCCGCTTATGGCCAGATAAAGACAATTCTTTTTGATGAAATACAAAATCTTCCGAATTGGGAGTTATTCGTAAATCGTCTGCATCGAGCAGGATACAATTTAGTGCTTACCGGATCAAACGCACACTTGCTTTCAAAAGAACTGGCAACGCACCTGACTGGTAGACATATGCCCATAGAAATATTACCGTTTGATTTTAATGAATTTCTTCGAGCAAAGAAATTTAAAATAAATCAGGAGTATGCTTCTTTGCCAGAACAACGAGGCGAGCTTCTGAATCTCATGGAAAATTATCTGCTCAATGGGGGATTTCCAGAAGTGGTGGTAAGTAATGTTGACCCGAAAGACTATCTTGATGTTTTGCTCGACTCCTTGCTTTTCAAGGATGTAGTCAAGAGACACAGAGTTAAATTTTCCACCCAGGTAGGGAATTTAGCCGCACACCTGATAAACAATTTTGCCAATCTGTATACAGTTCGTAAATTGCTCGAAGCTTTGAATTTAAAGAGTGCCACCACGATAGAAAAATATATAAATTATTTGGAAGAAGCATACTTAATTTTCTCTCTACTCCGATACTCACCGAAATCACTTGATCGCATAAAGTCTCCTCGAAAGGTCTATGCTGTTGATAATGGTTTTATAATTGCAAAAGCAATTCAACATTCTCCCGATAAAGGCAAGCTGATGGAAAACTTGGTTTTTACGGAGCTGGTAAAACGCGGCGTGAAGCCAAACAGAGAGTTATTTTATTATAAGACTCGGAACGACCGCGAAGTCGATTTTGTGCTCAAGCAAGGGCATCTGGTAACTGAACTGATACAAGTTTGCTATGAGTCAATAAATTCAGATGTTGAGCAGAGAGAGACCAAAGCGTTGTTTGAAGCATCTGATGAGTTAAAAGTGAGAAAATTGACTGTTCTGACATGGGATGAAAAACGCGACATGGAGAAGGATGGAATGACCATAAAGTTCAGGCCGCTTTGGGAATGGTTACTTGAGGAAAAATTATGAAAATAAAAGACTTGCCAAAATCCGATAGACCACGAGAGAAGCTCATAGCAAAGGGAGTGGAAAATTTGAAAGACTCCGAACTTTTGGCGATTCTTTTACGCACTGGCACAAAGGGAAAGAATGTCATCGAAATCGCATCGCACATCCTATCGAAGAATTCCAAGAAGCGCCTGTTGCAGATGACATATCAGGACTTGGCGCAAATAAACGGCATTGATTCCGGTAAAGCGACGACTCTTCTTGCCGCTTTCGAGCTCGCGAAGCGCGCTTTGGAAGTGAACGATACGAATTTGCCAGTAATCAACGGCGCGAAGGATTCGGTAGCACAACTCTCCGAGATGCGGGATCTGAAGAAAGAGCATTTCGTAGTCTTATATCTGAATGCCAAAGATCAACTGGTTCATAAAGAGACGATATCCATGGGCACGCTGAATGCGAACTTGGTGCATCCGCGAGAAGTATTCGAACCGGCACTCAAACACTCGGCCGCGCAAATCATAGCCGCTCATAATCATCCTTCCGGAGACCCTAAACCATCGGAAGATGATCTGGATGTTACAAAAAGATTGACCGATGCCGGAAAAATGATGGGTATTGAGGTTATGGATCACGTCATCATTTCGAAAAACAGCTACTTCAGCTTCAAAGAAGAAAAAATATTATGACGAATATTAACCCCGTTAGAAGTCAGCAGTGGTTCGTATACCTTCTGAAAAGCAAGAAGAACGGTCAGTGGTATATTGGCTCGACAAAAGATATGCAAAAAAGAATTTTAAACCACAATCAAGGTAAGAATTTTTCCACAAAATCCGCCATGCCGTGGCAACTTATCTATTGCGAAATCGGGCTTAATTCAAAAGACGCACGAGCTAGGGAAAAATATCTTAAGTCGGGTATGGGTCGGAGATATTTAAAAAATCGTTTAAAATTCTTTTTTGCACTATGACTTCTAACGGGGTAAAAGACCTAGAAAATAGACTATGGGAAGCGGCCGATCATATGCGCGCCAATTCTTCTTTGCGTCTCAACGAATTTGCCGAGCCGGTCTTAGGTTTAATTTTCCTCAAATTTGCCGGAGTCAAACATAGCAAGACGGAAAATGAGATAGCCGAAGAGCGAAAGAGCAAAACCAAAAATCACGGTGGAGCTTCGGTCGCTCGCGAACGACCGCTATCTTCCGCTGATTACCATGCGCGCGGCACGCTATTCGTTCCTGAAAAAGCCAGATTTTCATATCTTATCGAATTACCGGAAGGGTCCGACATGGGCAAGGCCGTAAATGACGCGATGAAAGAGATCGAAGCGGAAAACAAAGAGCTTGCCGGTATTTTGCCGAAGTCATTTCAAATGCTCGAAAATCGATCTATTATCACACTCCTTAAAAATTTCAATCAGATACCGGATGACATTGAAGGCGATGCGTTCGGGAGAATTTATGAATACTTTCTTGGTAAGTTCGCGATTGCCGATGGGTCCGGTGGTGGAGAATTCTTCACGCCATCATCTATCGTCAAACTGATCGTGGAAATTCTTGAGCCATTCAAAGGATATATTTATGACCCGGCTTGTGGTTCCGGCGGTATGTTTGTGCAGTCTGTGGAATTCATCAAGCGGCATTTCGAAAACGGCAAAAAAGCACGAGCTTCTCGCGAAGTTTCTATCTATGGCCAAGAGAAAACAGATCAAACGGTTCGTATAGCCAAGATGAACCTTGCGATTCACGGCCTGTCCGGTGACATACGACAGGGCAACACTTACTACGAGGATTTGCACCGCTCGGTTGGTAAGTTCGACTTCGCGATGGCCAATCCTCCATTCAACGTCAACGGCATTGATAAAGAGCGCATTAAAGATGACCCGCGCTTTCCGTATGGCATACCTCGCAATGACAACGGCAACTATCTCTGGATTCAAATTTTCCTGAGTGTGTTAAAAAACACCGGACGCGCCGGTTTCGTTATGGCCAACTCCGCAAGTGACGCCGGACATAGCGAGAAAGACATCCGCACGAAGATGATTGATGACGGCTTGGTAGATGTGATGGTCGCCGTGGGTCCAAATATGTTTTATAACGTCACTTTGCCAGTTACCCTATGGTTCCTCGACAAAGGCAAAAAGTTTACCCCGTCAGAGATGAAGTCTCGCTCGGGGAAAACAGACCCCGTTAGAGGCGACGGGGCAAGCCCTGCCTCTAACGGGGCGAGTCGCAAGGATAAAATTCTCTTCATCGATGCGCGGAATATATACCATCAAATAGATCGCGCTCATCGTGATTGGACGGAGGAACAGATAGAACAAATCGCCGACATTGTCCGTAGTTATCGCGGAGAGAAGGGTGCCAAGAAATACAAAGATATTAAAGGGCTTTGCAAGGTGGTGACGCTCGATGAAGTTCGGGCCGCTGGTTATTCCCTAAATTCTGGTCGCTATGTTGGCACCGCAGATGGTGAATTTGTAAGCGATGCAGACTTTGAAACGACTGTGCGCGGGTTGAACACCGAATTCCAGAAATTAACGGATGAAGCACATGATCTTGAAAAGAAAATTGCCGAGAATTTTAAGAAATTAAATTTATAATATGGCATTACTCAATTTCTTACATTTAAAGACTGTTGTTGCAATAGGAGCCTCAAATAAAAAAGGGAAGTTTATTTGTAATGCAACAGGTTTTCTCATTGGTTTTTTGGCAAAAAATTCAAAAAATCCAACAAAGAGAGCATATTACATCTTTCTATTAACAAACCGTCATGTGTTTGAGAACCAAGATGGAGTACACCTCCGATTCAATACGAGTGATGGGAAATCCAAAGTAATTCCCCAAGCACTAAAATTTCCAAATAAAGAATTAAGGTGGTTAGCTCACCCCAATAAAAAAGTTGATTTTGCGCTTCTTAATGTAAATCCTCAGGCACTAACAGAAAATGCAATTGATTATGTATTTTTTAACGAAGAGTCCTTCGCTTATCAGAGGAGTTTTGAAAAGATCGGTATTGCAGTTGGAGATGAAGTTTATATTTTAGGTTTTCCGATGGGATTTGCTGGTGGCGCACAAAATTTCCCTTACGCGAAGTCAGGGATTATCTCAAGGTTTGATAAAGAACTACTCCGTGAACGCAAGGCATTTCTAGTGGACTCCTCTATCTTTCCTGGAAATAGTGGTGGGCCAGCAATTTTGAAACCTACTAATACAGCTCTCAACAACACTAAAGCCGTGACGACTCCGTTGCTCTTAGGTGCCGTTTCCGGATATTTGCCGTATGAAGAGAAACTATGGAGTCATCAGACCAATCCACCAACCGTTGTAAGCCTTGAGCGTGAGCATTCAGGCTTATCATTCGTCGTCCCGATGGACTTTGCTAAGCAAATTTTCAATCGATGGCTCAAAAATAAAAAGCGGCTTGAAAAGGCGCAGGAGCAAAAAAGTGAACAGCCAGCTCCTCCAGAAGTAAAGACGGCAAAATAACATGACAACGCAAACTAAAACAAACTGGCAGAAGATGAGGTTTAAAGATTTTGCGCATACTTCACCGTCTGTAAAACTTGAGCGTGAGAAAGAATATCCGTTTATTCCCATGGATGTCGTTGATGGTCAAAGAAAATTTCCCGTTGAAATAAAGCGTAAAAAGTTCTCAGGGGGTGGAGCTAAATTTGCTAATGGAGATACTATTTTCGCCCGTATTACTCCATGTCTTGAAAATGGAAAAATAGCGATGATAAAAAATTTGGAAGAAGGAGTCGGCTTTGGCTCAACTGAATTTTTTGTATTTCGTGGCAAAGATGAAGTATCTAATTCCGATTTTGTTTACTATCTTTCGCGTACCGACACTATTCGCGATCCGGCAATAAAGAGTATGGTAGGCGCGTCAGGCCGACAGCGAGCTGATAAATCCGTCGTAGAGAATTTAGAAGTTTTAGTGCCTTCATTGAGCAAGCAGCGTGATATATCCGATGTTTTATCTACATACGATAATCTGATCGAAAACAACACTCGCCGGATTCAAATTTTAGAACAGACGGCACAAGCCGTTTACGCTGAATGGTTTGTTAACTTCCGTTTCCCAGGACATGAAAAAATTAGAATGATTGATAGCCAAACTGATTTTGGCGAAATTCCTGAAGGATGGGCAGTAAAAAAACTTGGCGATGTGGTTTACAACTTTGATTCCAAAAGGCGACCGATATCCAAAATGAAAAGGGCGCAAATGCAGGGCGAGATACCTTATTATGGAGCCGCAAAGATAATTGATTATGTAAATGATGTATTACTCGACGGAAAATATCTACTTTTCGCCGAGGATGGTTCTGTTATCACAAAAGAAGGATTCCCCGTTTTGCAATTTGTGAATGAAAAATTTTGGGTTAGCAACCATGCGCATGTTCTGCAGGGGAAGGAGATATCTACGGAATATTTATATACAGCTCTTTCAAAGTTTCCAATTCAAGGGTATATAACTGGTGCTGCACAACCAAAAATTACGCAAGAAAATCTCAACAGGATTCCGATGCTGATCCCCGATGCAGATACACGCACGCAGTTTGACGCCTTTATAGAGCCACTCTTTCAGCTTCAGTTCAGCTTAAATAATACGCTCGGTAATTTGCGCAAAACGCGAGATTTGCTTTTGCCGAAATTAGTAAACGGAGAGATTGAAGTATCACCTATATGAAAGACGCTGGACTTACAGAAAAAATATTTGATATTGCGACCAGCTATTTTCATAAATGGTACGGTTTTATTTGCGCGTTCCTTTTAGAGATTATCATTACTCTGTCTGTGTACGGTTTAGTCCCAAAAGAAGAAGTTTCGTTCAGGTGGTATGTGGTTGGTATCTTTGGCGCGGGACTAATTACCTTCATCGGCTGGGTAATTTATGTTTGGCGTTATCCAAGGCGATCGAAAAATCGCCTTGGCGTTGCTATCGCTATACAAGTTGAGAATCCAGAGGATGGTAAATTCTTGAAGAAAGACTTCCTGTCTCCTTTTAAGAGTAAAATTCACGAATTGAATCTGCCGTTTGATGTATTGGTACTCAGAAATCATCAGTCTGAAAAAATTGAAACAGTTGATGATGCAAGAAAGGTGCTGAAAAAGACACGAGCACACTTCTGTATTTGGGGTTCAGTGAAAAAGCGGAAAAATACGCCCGAAGGAGAAATATATATATTTTCGCTTCGCGGTATTGTTATACATAGACCGATACAAGAGGTTCAAAAAGTTCTTCTGCGTAAAGAATTTGACGCTCTTCTACCCAACACCCTCATTTTTGAAGAAAATCTCCAATTCCAAGCTTTCGATTTCAGAGCAAATCAAGCGGTCGTTGCGTTAGACTATATTTCCGGCCGGGCTGCGCTCCTGTCCGGTGATTTTGATACAGCAATTCGCTTACACGAATCGTTGTTACAAGTAGCGCAAAATGGATCACAAATTCCTATTGGCAAAGAAACACTCAAGAAACTGCTTTCGCTGGAATACGATCAGAAGGCGAGTTTTGAATTTTTCAATCCATCCGCGGGTGTCGCTTATCAAGCGAGCATACAAAAATCTCTCCAGTATGATCCGAATAACTACGGAGCATTATTGAAAAGAGCAATTGTTGAATTTAATAATGGCACTGGCGATGCGCGCATTGCCTTGAACACGATCAAGGAAGCAAAAAGTCGTGCAGGCAATGGTTATCACTGGTTATACAGCAAGGCTTTTCTACATTTTTGGTTGGAAGAATATAGCGAGGCGATACAATGTTGCGATAAGTTGAAGGAGAAAAATTATGGTGGCGAAGAAATTACTGTCGCGGAAGTAATTTGTTTTAACGAGAACCTACTAAAAACCCACGATAAGCCGCAATTGTATTATTGGCTCGGTTTTGTAAGTTATGTAAAAGCTAAAAATTTATCAACTGCAGACAAATACTTTCAACAATTTATCGATAAAGCAACAGATCCGATGCAAGATTTAAAAACACGAGCAGAGAGTTATTTGTCAAACATCAAAAAAGAAATTGGCTACTAAAATATGAACGAATTTTCTGAAAACAACTTAATTGAGCAGACAGCGGTAGAAATCTTTGCCGAGCTTTGGGGCGCGAAGAATTTTATCAATGCCTACTCCGATGAGGGTGATGCTCTGTTGGGACGAGAGAATCAAGGGCAGGTTGTTTTGACTGGCCGTCTTAAGCTGGCTCTCGAAAAGCTCAATCCTGATGCGCCACAGGAAGCCATAGCGCAGGCTTTAACAGAGCTCACTCGCGACCGCTCGACCGTAAGTATGGTCAATGCGAACCAAGAGATCTACAAGCTCATCAAAGACGGCGTGAAGGCAGAGATACGCGATGAGCATGGGTCGTTTGAAACAATTAACATCAAGGTCATCGATTTTAACGATCCTACAAATAATGATTTTCTATTGGTATCCCAAATGTGGATTACCGGCGAGCTACACAAGCGTCGGCCAGATCTGATTGGATTCGTAAACGGCTTACCGCTTGTTTTGATTGAGCTCAAAGCGTCGCACAAAAACCTACGAAACGCCTATCAAGAAAACATCCGTGATTACAAAGACACCATCCCACAACTTTTTTGGCACAACGGCTTCATCATCATTTCCAACGGTATCGAAACCAAAGTCGGCACACTTACTTCCGCATTTGAGCACTTCAACGAATGGAAGAAGATAAAAAGCGAAGATGAAGAGGGCCGCGTGAGCTTGGAAACGGTCATCAAAGGCACCTGCGAACCTTCGCGGCTTCTCGATATCGTTGAGAACTTCACGCTATTCGATGATTCTTTCCGCGAAAGAATAAAGGCCATCTCTCGATACTTCCAGCTTCTTGGCGTCAACCAAGCATTCGAGCAGATCAAGAACCGCGATAAGAACAATGGCCGTCTCGGTGTCTTTTGGCATACACAAGGGTCCGGCAAGTCCTACTCGATGATTTTTCTTTCACAAAAAGTATTCCGGAAAATGACCGGCAATTTTACCTTTGTCGTCGTAACCGATAGGAACGAACTTGATAAGCAGATTTATAAAACATTTTCAGCTTGCGGTGCGGTGTACGAAGAGGAAGTTCATGCTGATTCGATCCAAAACCTGCGCCAACTTCTAAGCGAAGATCATCGTCATATTTTTACTCTCATTCATAAATTTGGCACAAAGCCAGAGGAGAAACCGCCTATGCTATCGGATAGAAGCGATATTATCGTGATGGTGGATGAAGCGCATCGAACACAATATGATCGCCTGGCGCAAAATATGCGTATCGCCATGCCGAAAGCCTCATTCATCGGCTTTACCGGTACACCGCTTATGGCTAAGGGTGAAGAAAAGACTAGAGAAACATTTGGTGATTATGTCTCGACCTATAATTTCGCTCAATCGGTAGAAGATGGTGCGACAGTACCGCTCTACTACGAAAACCGGGTACCGAAGCTGGAAAACGAAAATCCGGAGATTCAAAAGGATCTCGAAAAAGTGATGGATTTTTATGAGCTCACGACCGACGAGGAAGAAAAGCTGGAACAGGAATTTTCCACTTTCTATCATCTGATTACGCGTGAAGATCGTCTCAATAAGGTCGCGGAGGATATTGTGGCGCATTTCACGGCCAGAGGATACGACGGTAAAGCGATGGTTGTTTCTATCGATAAGAAAACCGCCGTTCGCATGTACGCAAAGGTCAAAGCCGAAATGCAACGACATTTGGCCAAAATGAATATCGCCGCATCCAAGGCGAAAGATGAACACGAAAGAGAGATGCTAAGAGAACAGGCAGAGAGGTATGAGAATATCGACATGGCTGTGGTGGTAAGCCAAAGCCAAAACGAAATTGCGGATATGGAGGAATTCGAGATTGATATGCATCCATTGCGCGCTCGAATTTTGAACGAGGATCTGGAGACGAAATTCAAAGACCCGGACAACAACCTGCGGATTGTCTTCGTCTGCGCCATGTGGATGACCGGCTTTGATGTGCCGAATCTCTCGACCCTATATCTCGACAAGCCGCTTAAAAACCACACGCTCATGCAGACCATCGCCCGAGCCAACCGAGTTTATCCGGGCAAAACAAACGGTCTCATCGTCGATTATATCGGTGTATTCCGAAATCTGCAGAAAGCACTTGCTATATATGCATCTACTAAAAGCGGAGACGATGAAATTATTCAGGACAAGAACGAACTGGTAGAGATACTTTTTTCGACTGTTTCAAAAGCACGTCAGTTTCTCAAAACTCTCGAGCTTGATATTAATGATTTACTCAAAGCGCAGGATGTTGAAAAAATACGGCTCATAGATGTGTTCACAAATCGGATATTGCAAGACGAAAAGACAAAACAGCAATATCTTGAGCTTGCTGGTGATGCTTACAAATACTACAGAGCGGTCCTGCCCGAACCGAAGGCCGAAGATTACTATCATGAAGTAACGGCATACAAAGTGATCGCTTCACGCATACGGGAAGTCATTGACGAAGATACTGATGTCTCGCAGGTAAAGAAGGACTTAGAAAACCTACTTGATCGTTCTATCCGAGCCGGGGAGTATGTAATCAAGGATACGCCGAAGCTCAAGGACTTGAGCAAGATTGATTTCGAGGCTTTGCGAAAGTTTTTCGATGATTCGGATACCAAGAATATCGAAGCCGAGCATTTGAGCGCCGAGCTTGAGGAGAAAATCAAAGAGATGATCCGGAAGAATAAACTTCGCAAACATTTTCTCGACCGGCTCAATAAACTCCTTCATGAATACAATACCGGTTCGCATGATCTCGACATCTTCTTTGATCAGCTTGTTGAGCTTGCAAAAGAATTGAGCGCGGAAGACGCACGAGCTGTTTCTGAAAATCTCACAGAAGAGGAGTTAGCCGTTTTCGATATCCTCCGGAAAGAAAATTTGAACCCATCCGAAGTAGAACAAGTTAAAAAAGTAGCCAAAGAACTATTGGCGAAATTGAAGGCGGAAAAACTAGTGCTGGACTGGAAGAAAAAACAGGAAACACAAGCGGATGTAAAAATCACCATTCAGGGGATTCTTTATGACGAGCTCCCAGAACCGGCATACAGTAAAGAAGACTGCGAAGACCGAACCCAAAAGGTATATTTCCACGTTTACGACAATTACGTGGATGAGAAGGTGAATGTGTATGCGTAATTACATTCGTTGGTTTTTTGAATAGTGAGAAAAAATCGATTCGGAAAATTTCAAAATCCCGCCGAAAAGTGTTAAAATACATTCGAGTATCTAACAACCTTTATGCAATCAAAGAAAAAAATAAAAGTCATAGACCTTTTCTGCGGCATAGGCGGTTTGACGCACGGCCTTATCAAGGAGGGGTTGGATGTGGTCGCTGGAATTGATAACGATCCGAGTTGCAAGTTCGGATACGAATACAACAATCAAACCGTTTTCATTGGCAAGGACATCCTTGATGTTTCAGCAAAGGACGTGAACGAACTTTTCGGTTTGCGTAAAGAGACGATTAGGGTTCTTGCGGGTTGCGCTCCGTGCCAGCCGTTTTCCAAATTGAATCAAAAAAAGATAACGGAAAAACAGCTTGAGCCTTTGGGGAAATTCGCTCAGCTGATTGAAGAGGTGCAACCGGATATCGTATCAATGGAAAACGTCAGCGGCTTGGCGGACGATAAGAAATATCCTATATTCAAGACTTTCATTGATACCCTGAAAAGAAACGGGTACGAATATAAATATGAAATCGTCGATGTATCTGAATACGGCGTTCCCCAAAATCGAAGGCGTTTGGTTTTGCTCGCATCAAAGTTCGGCAATATAGAATTGATCAAACGTACTCACAAGGACAAAAAAGTGACGGTCCGGGATGTAATCAGCGGTTTGGAGCCAATCAAGGATGGAGAAATCAGTACGACCGATCCGCTTCATCGTGCGAGAAAACTCAGTCCCTTGAATTTAAAGCGCGTAAAGGCTACGCCTCATAACGGAGGCAATTCCGACAGCTGGAACGAAGCTTTGGTTTTGAAGTGCCACAAGAAGAAGTCGGGCAAGACATACAGTCATACAGTTTACGGACGAATGCGCTGGGATCAACCAGCTCCTACGATGACCACTCAGTGTATCGGGTTGGGAAATGGCCGATTCGGGCATCCCGTTCAAAATAGGGCTATTAGTTTACGAGAAGCCGCATTGTTCCAAACCTTCCCGGAGAACTACCAATTCGTTGATTCAACGGGTCCTGTCGTGGTTGCTCACATCGCCAAATTCATAGGAAATGCGGTTCCGGTAAGACTCGGGTCGGTGATAGGAAAGAGCATCAAAAACCATGTCAGACAATATGAAAAATAGAAGCGAATTCTCATTCGAAATTTCCCTAAGCGTCCTGAATCATCTCGGAAGGAATTTATATAGGAATTTCATTACTGTTCTTGGCGAAGCCATATCCAATTCATGGGATGCGGATGCGAATAACGTGTGGATCGATATAAAAAGCGATAAGGGTTTTTTCATAAAAGACGACGGTAGCGGAATGAACAAGCGCGATTTTCAGAATAAATTTCTGAAAATAGGTTATTCGAAAAGGAAAAGCGATGGGATGGCGTCTCCTAATAAGCGTCCTTATATCGGTGCGAAGGGGATAGGTAAATTAGCCCTCCTTTCATGCGCTGAGAAAATAAGTGTCATATCCAAAACCGAAAGTACGGAATACATCGGCGGTGTTATAGACAATACCGGTCTTAGCAAGGCGATTGAACACGATCTGACGCCTGATAAGTATCAATTGGGGAAAATGGACACCAAACTTTTTGCCGGATATGTATCAGATCATAAGAAGGGTACAATCATACATTTCGAGCAAACCAAAGAGGACATAAAAGGCACGATTCCGCATCTGAAGAAATTAATCGCATTATATTTTAGGTTCTCCCTGATTGATCAGAGTTTCAAAATTTTTGTGAACCAAGAAGCGGTAACGTTTGAGGATATAAAAGACCTTTCGGACGCGACGGAATTTTTATGGAACATCAACGAACTGAAGGATCCATATATTGACACGTTGGTAAAACTTAAAGATGCGGCGATAGGTTTAAATACTACGCTGAAAATAAAGGGTTTTATCGCGACTGTAGAAAAACCGAGAAATTTGAAGATAGCAGGCACTGAAGAAAAGATCGGTATAGATTTATTTGTAAATGGGCGACTGAGAGAAAGGGACATATTAAAATATTTGCCAGCTTTTTCCACGAGGCACATAGCTAGTTATCTCTATGGTCAAATACACTTTGATGATTTGGATAAGGACGGGAAGGACAGATTTACCAGTAGCAGGGACGGCATCATACCCGGCGACGAGAAGTATAAGGAATTGATCGAAACTCTAAGAGATGAGGTTCTCGAAAAAATCAGTAATAAGTGGGACGAACTTCGTTTGGCTAGGGATGAAGACGGCGATGACGAGAATCCGAGAAAGAGCCTGAAGGAGCGTAGGGCTCTCAGTTTGTACAATCTCTCCTCAAGGGATTATTCCGGTACTAAAAATAATAAAGTAAATTCTTGGATTAAGGATTTACAACCGGATGCTGAGTTCAATATCCCCTCATATGTGGACTGCTTCCTATCGGAAAATTTGATAAGAAAGTATATCAAGACAGAAAAAGTCAATTTAACCAAAGAAGCCAAGGATGAAGTGGCTCTTCGAAGAAGTAACGAACAGACCGCAAAAAATAAAGGTAATGTGAGCATAAATATTAGAAAGGAGAATGACGATCTGAATTATTTGTCGATGGATTTTTTGGCTAACCTTTTCGATAAAAAGGATCCGATAAAAGAAGCTTGCCTTGCAAGGGATGCGAATGAATACAAACCGATGCGAGATGCTCTTGCGCACACCTCGCTTTTGGTTATTGAGGCCAGGTCAAAGTTGACGGCTGTTTATGAGAACATTAAAGGACGGATAATTATCCTTTTGAATAATAACAAAAAAGCTTCGTCTAAAATTACAAAACGAGCCAAAATCAAAGCTCAGCGGAAGTAAAAATGCTAGTTTCGAAATTCGCCACAATATGGAAATCGAATCAAAACAACAAATTCTTGAACGGCGGAAAGAGATTGAGCAGGAGCTCGTAGATATGCTCAAAGAAACCAAGAGCGATTTTACTTTGGATCATGTTCGGGACGCTATTTATAACGAGGAAGATAACGACGACATGATGAAAGCCGTGGCCATGTTTGATCGTGGCGGTGACGCCACAGAATTGGAGAATGTGCTCGAGCTGGTCACCGATGCCTGGAATTACTTTCCGCACAAACTACTTGGCGGCATCTCCCCGGCCGAGATGATATTAAAGCATCAATCCCAGGTGCCTTTATATGAATGCCCGGAATGCCATTTAAAGTATAAAGAGAAAGAATGGGCGGGAAAATGCGAGGCGTGGTGCCGCGAGCACAAGAGCTGTAATTTAAAAATAACTGCTCATGCCGAAAAAGAAACTGCCTCCTAATCGTTAGGCAATTATGAATATGAAAAATAAGTATGAAAAATTGAACTTTATTAAAGTTCTCCTAGACCAGCTGGATAATCTGACCCGGGTGCCGGCCAGAGTTTATCTTAACTACACCTCTCCAAGGTTTGATATTAACGAGCAGAAACATGCATTGGCGGAGCTTAAAAAGAAAAAGCTGATATCAAGCTAAGCGAGGAGAAACTTATTTCCGAACGTGACGCTCTGATGATGAAGCTCAACGTCCAGCATGACGTGAGCGCGAAGATTGATCTATTCAAGGAAACCTGCCACAAGTTTTTGAGTAAAATAAACGATCCGAAAATAGTGACAGAAAGGCTGAAAAAAGATATAATAAAACTCATTATTGATGAAGTGGTGATCGAAGGCGAGAGCGTCAAGATTTTTGCCACCATCCCTCTGCCGAATAAGATTCACGAACGGGAAATGGACAAAACTGACATTCCCGGTACTTTTAATGCTGGGGCCACGTTAGGCCCAGTGAACGAAACCAATATGGCCAGAATTTGGAATAAACACAAACAAACAAATACCCCCCTTAAAAGAAAGGTCTTCGTAGCTATGAGCGGAGGGGTTGATAGCTCTGTAGCCGCCGCACTTCTCAAAAAACAAGGTTTTTTCGTGGTCGGCGTCTTCATGAAGCCGTGGCAGGATAAATCGATTCGATGCCTTTGGCAGAAGGATCGCGAGGATGCGATGCGCGTAGCATCAAAATTAGACATTCCGCTTCTTACTTGGGATTTTTCCAAAGAATACGGAAGAAAGGTTACGCAATACATGATTCGCGCGTATCAACGGGGTATTACCCCAAATCCCGATGCGATGTGCAATAAGGAAATAAAATTTGGTATTTTTTTTAAACGAGCCATGGAGGAAGGCGCCGATTTAATCGCCACGGGGCATTATGCCCGCACGGAAAAAGGAAAACTTTTTAAAGCAAAAGATTCAAATAAGGATCAAACATACTTTTTATGGATGCTTACTAAGGAACACCTAAAAAAAACACTTTTTCCTGTAGGGGAATATACAAAACCAGAAGTTCGGAAACTCGCAAAAAAATTCAAGCTCCCGACATTTGATAAAAAAGACAGCCAAGGGGTGTGCTTTATCGGTCCTATTAATATGAAAAGTTTTCTCAAACAAAAAATCGCGAACAAGGCAGGCAAGATTATCCATCTTGATGGTCGTGTTCTAGGAGAACACGACGGCGCGCATTACTACACGATTGGACAGCGCCATGGGCTGAATATTTCCGTAGGCGGCGGTCCTTATTATGTCATTAAGAAGAATTCCAAGAAAAATATCATATATGTGGGAGTTGATAAAGACCTCTTTCAGAAGACGACGAAAGTAGGAGGTTTGCGATGGGTAACTGGTGACTTACGTCTGCCAGCGCGCATCGATGCCATGATTCGCTATCGAACAATACCCGGCAAAGCGATACTTAAAAAAGACGGAACACTGGAATTTAAAAAAGCACAACGCGCAATTACACCCGGCCAATCTGCTGTGTTTTACAAGAGCTTCCAACTCCTTGGTGGCGGAATTATTCAATAGGCCTACTGCTCAATAATACGAAAATACGAACTTTCAAGATCAGGAGAGCAAATTCAATAAGCTGGTGCCAGTCATTTCAGTTGGGGCGGGTATCTTAAAAAGGTCTAAA